>JAABUQ010000423.1_pt1 | contig 97389 bp, 98 predicted proteins | sample 5560001 | NCBI WGS metagenome assembly JAABUQ01 (sample SAMN10711888, study PRJNA513371) | rock metagenome | isolation source: Antarctica rocks | place: Antarctica: Victoria Land, Finger Mt nord | collected 2015-12-18
CTTTGCTCAGCTGCTTGGCGCGGGAGATCAAGAGCGGTCACATCGACGCCGCGCGCGGCGAAGGCACGTACGAGCTCATCCGGATCAACACCCGCTGCACTTGCAGTCCAGCGCACGAAGCGCTCGTAGTTCTGTGGCGGCGCGATTAACACCGCACGCGTGGACACGAGCCCGTCGAGCAGCGCCATCGCAGCTGCCGGCGCGCCTAAGGAGTGCGCTATGATGGCTTCGAGCGGAGCGAACCGCTCGCCGACGGCGCGAACGCCGCGCGCGAAATCGTAAGGACTCGCCGAACTTCCAGGCGACTCTCCGTGCGCTGACAGGTCGAGCGCGACGGCCTGCCGGCCGTTTTCAACGAGCGCGACAGCAATGGGCTCGAGATCCGCGTGCGTTCCTTCCCAGCCGTGCACAAGCAGCACCGGAGACCCCGTTCCCGCGCTCCAATACACGATATCACCGAGATCCGTTTCGACCGTACCGCGTTCGGTCCAGATTGAGTTCAGCGACGACGGCTGCTCATTGCGCCTCGGCGTAAGAATTTGCGTGACCAGCGTTTCGAGACCATTTGGATCACTTACGATATTCACTTCACTTACTCCGTAACAACGATGGGGTTAGCCGCGGGCATGGCGGCCCTGCGCATTGCAAGCACAATCACGACGCCTATGATTGCCGTTGGGACAAGAGCCAATATCGAATCAGCGAAGCCGGCGTTTGCGGACTGCTGCGCGAGCAGCCGTACGAGAAACACCGGAGCCACGTGGCGGCTATGAGTTGTTGCAACGCCGGGTGCGCAAGAGTCAGCAAACCCCGAAAGGTATCTGAATGGAAATACGTCCGCCGATCGAAGATCGTTACAAACATCGTGCTTGCGATTGAGCCGCCGAGTTGCACCGACAAACTTATGAACGAGCTCACTTTCGGCCCATCCGGCGGTGCGACGCTCGGTATGATCCCAACTAGCAACGGAACGAGCAACATTGAATGGTCGATGCCGCTAAAGGCTAGGAGCGCAGCAAACGTGCCAAAGTCGCTTTGCGTCGTCATGTGCAGCGCGATTGCCCCGTAGCCGACGGCGCTCAAGACGAAGCCGATGATAAGAACTAAGCGGAAATCAAGAAGCGTTGCGGCACGCGCAACAAGCGGCGTGAGGAAAAGCACGGGTAGTGCCCGCATAAATATGAGTAGTCCACTGAGTGTCGCCGTAAAGCCGAGCACGCCTTGTACGTACTGCGGCATCATGACGGTCGGGCCGAAGACGACGATTCCCAAAATCACGGCGGCAACGGTTCCAAAACATACGTTGCGGTAACGAAAGATGCGTAGGTCGACGATCGGTGCGCGGGCGCCGCGTAACTCCCAAAAAATGAAGCCTGCGATTCCGACGACGAAGGTTACGCTAAAGAACGCGATCCGGCTATCGTCGAACCAGTCATTGCGCTCTCCCTCGTCGAGGACATACTGCATGGATCCGAGAGCCGTTACGAGCAACGCTACGCCCGGCACGTCGAGCGTCATCTTCTTCGGTTCCGTCGGGTTACGCAACGTCGTCACAACGATGACCGTCGCTAGCACGCCTGGAACGAGATTAATATCGAAAACCCACGGCCACGAGAAGCTGTCGGTGAGGTAACCGCCAACCGTCGGCCCGAGAGCGGGACCGACGGTTAGGGCGATGGCAAACAGAGCTGAACTCGTGCCGATCTTTTTGTCGCCGAACGTATCGCGCAGGATAATTTGCGATGTCGCGATCAGTCCGCCACCAAATGCCCCTTGCACGATGCGGTATAGCACAAGCGTTGTGAGCGAATTTGCGGTGCCGCAGAGAAATGAGGCAGCAGTGAAGCCGATGATACAAGCCGAGTAATATTGCCGACGTCCGAACCGCTGCAACATATACGGCACGAGCGGAATGGCAACAACATTCGAAATGATGTATCCTGTGATGATCCAGGTGCCATCATCGATCGCGGCGCCGATGTTGCCTTCGATCGTAGGCAGAGCGACGTTGACGATTGTCGCGTCGAGCGTTTGCAGGAGCGCCGCCATCATGATCCCGACAACAATGAGCATACGCCGGGCGCCATACTCGGTTACGTCGAGCGGTGCTGCCTCGGGCGCTGGTATGGATACGGCACGCCGACGCGGAAAAGATAAAGCGGTCGGTTTTCTACGCAAAAAAGCTATGCACTGCGACCGCTCTTGCCGAGGGCGATGCTGTCAAGGTACGCCTCGAGGTGATCAACGGCGGCGCGAAGATGGCCGATGTCTCCGTAGAGTTTGGCCAGCATCAGGCCGCCTTCAATCGTAGCGAGAAAGACCGACGCAGTGCGCCCCGTATCCACCTTTGCGATAGCTCGCACGCGCATCGCGTCTTCAAGGGCCTCGGCGACGACCTTGCGCCAGCTTTCCATCGCGGACCGAGCGCGACGCCGTAACTCAGGATTGGTGTCATCGGCCTCGATCGCCGTGTTCATGAGCGGACAGCCACCGCGCAGTAGCGGCCGGTCGTCACTTTTCCGATAGATCTCCAGCAACGCGCGCAGCTGCTTCAGACCCGGCTTTTGTGATTTAAACGCTGACGCTATACGATCGAGCGTGATACCCGCCGCGTAGTCGAACGCAGCGGCCGGCAGCTCTTCTTTGGAAGCAAAGTGATTATAGACGCCGCCCTTTTCCAGACCCGTCGCATCCGAAACATCTGCCATGGACGTTCCGACGACTCCGTGCACATTAAACAAGACTGGGGCATTCTCGACGATGCGTCGCCGAGTGCGCTGGCGGCCCTTGGTAGAACGGTGATCCTCGATACGCAAGACGCAGGCATCGTACGCCACCTTCATAAAACAGTCAAGTCGGTCTGTTATCCGATGGCTGCGTTTAATGCGTTGATAGAGAACGTACGGCTCGCTGAAGAGTCGAAGTGGCCGGTCCAGGCTTGACCCATACACCTGCATATGCAATAATCATGACGTGCCGAGCGTGCAAGATGCTGCCGAGGAAATGGTTGAGGGCTGCCTCATGTCGCGTTCGCGAATGATCGCGCGCGATCTTACGAGCATGTACGACGAAGAATTACGGCCGCTTGGCGTGCAGGCCAGTCAACTCATCTTGCTCGCTTCGATCGCGTACATGGGGCCGATAAGGCGCAGCGAGGTCGGCAAGACGCTGCACCTCGACACGTCGACCCTTACGCGAAATCTTCGCGTCATGGAACAGAACGGCTGGATCGAAGAAGCGAATACCGGCGCGGATGGCCGAGGTCAGCCGGTGCATGTATCCAGAAACGGTCTGAAGTTGCTCGCACAGGCGTTTCCCGCATGGCGGCGTGCTCAACGGTACGCATCACGTTTGCTCGGCGACGACGGGAAAGCGACGCTGATGAAACTCACGAGCCACCTGCCGGGCTAAAGGCAGTCTCTTTTTTTGGTCTTATCACTGTATATACAAGTATAACGGCCCCAGCTCGTCTGCGCGAACGCGTTCGACACGTGCGCACGCGCAGCCGCAGCAGCAGAAAGAACCATCATGGAAGACCCTTTTCTTATTATCGGTGCCTTACGCGACGGAATCGCCGGAGCGCTCCACCGCCTTATGCGCAAGAGCGCGGCGAAAGTACACTGAACGTGGCACTTCCGAAGATCCTCGTCATGGGCGCCGCTGGGAAGACCGGGGCCGCTGTGGTCGCGCAACTACGCGAACGCGACTATCCCGTCCGCGCCGTCGTGCGTGAACGCGATGCGCGCAGCGCAGGGCTGGAAGCACTCGGGGCTGAGATCGCCGTCGCCGATCTTTACGACTACGAGGGTCTCGCCGCCACGACGCGCGGCATGCAGCGCGCCTACTATTGCCCGCCGCTCGGACCCTACTTGCTGCAGAGCGCGACGGCGTTTGCGGTTGCCGCACGCGAAGCCCGACTCGAATCGATCGTCAACGTCAGCCAGTGGACCGCGAGTCCGTCGCATCCGGCCGTTGTGACCCGCCAGCATTGGCTGGCCGACGAACTGTTCGGCATGCTGCCGGATGTCGCGCACACCGTCGTCGCACCGGGCTACTTCGCCGACAACTATCTGCGCCTGATCGATTTCGCGGCTCTGCTCGGCGTTTTCCCCGTGCTTACCGGCTCGAGCCGTAACGCACCGCCGTCGAACGAAGATATCGCGCGCGTTTCAGTCGCGGCGCTAATTGCGCCCGAGCGTCACGCCGGCAAACGATACCGTCCGACCGGCCCGGCACTCCTGTCCGCCTACGACATGGCGGCGATCGTCGCAAAGGTGCTACGACATCGCGTCGTCGCGCTAGCGATACCGTTCTGGATGTTCCAGCGAGCAGCGCGGCTGCAAGGCGTCGACCCGTTCTTGCTCGCGAGCTTGCGCTATTACATACGCGATCATGCTGCCGGAGCGTTCGCCGTCGACGCGCCGACCGATGACGTTTTCGAAACGACCGGTCGTCCCGCGGAAGATTTCGAAACGACCACGCGCCGGTACGCCGCGATGCCGTTTGCGCAACCGACGCTTCGGAACCGGCTGCGGGCGCTTCTAAACTTCGCGTTGGTACCGTTCGTGCCCGGGTACGACTTCGACCAGCGCGCGCGCAGGCAGCTGGAACCAGTGCCCATGGACGCGAGGCAGTGCATGGATTCTGAACGTTGGCGTGCCGAACACGATCCCCAGCACCGGCGCGCGACGAACGGCGCCGCATTCGAACTCGCCGCGATCAGCGAAGCGGGCGCGCGATGAACGCGCAGTATGGATCGTACAGTCGGATCGCGGCGGTGCAAGACGCGCTGCGTGCGGCGGGTTTCGGCGAGGGTCCGATCCCTTGGGAAGCGCTCGCGCAGCTCGATCAGTTTCACGTCGGCGGGCTCGCCGCCACGCGTCAGCTCGCTCTGCGACTGGCGATCGTGCCGCGGTCGCGCGTCTTGGACGTGGGCAGCGGTCTGGGCGGGCCGAGTCGATTTCTCGCGGCAACGTATGGCTGCGACGTGACCGGCATCGACCTCACGGCACCGTTCGTCGAGATTGCCGAAATGCTGACGCAACGGACGGGCCTCGGGGATCGGGTGCGCAGCGTCGTCGGCGATGCGACCGATCTCCCGTTCGACGACGGGTATTTCGATATCGCGTGGACGCAGCATGTTGCGATGAATATCGCCGACCGCGCGGGATTGTACGCGGGCGTCTATCGCGTGCTCGTTCCCGGCGGGCGGTTCGCCATGTACGACGTGATCTCGGGTGACTCGGGTCCGATCGAATATCCGGTTCCGTGGGCGAGTGACGTCTCCGTCAGTTACGTAACGAGCGCCGCGGAGATGCGCGGCGCGCTCGAAACCGCCGGTTTCGCGATCGAGGTGTGGGAAGATACCACGCAGTTGGCCCTCGCGTGGTTTGCGGCGCCTGCGCCGGCAGACGCCGGCCATGGCGCGGCGCTCGCGCTTCCGATCGTCGCAGGTGCGGACTTTCCCGCACGTGCGGGGAACCTAGCGCGCAATATTCGCGAGGGACCGCGCGCGTCTCGTGCAAGTTGTCGCGACCAGACCCGCATAGCGCGACGTTCGGTGAACGCGACGACGCCCAAGCTCAATAATCGTCGTCACGCTTCCATCGTACCGAACTCGCAACGAAACCGTCGTCGCGCACGCGGCTCGCGCGACCGTTACGCCGCCAGCGACCTTGCAAGCTGCTGCGCGTGGCCGTTGCCGCGGGACTCGGCAAAATGGGCATCCATCGCAACGTTATCCATCCCGTGTTCGGAAAGTTCATTCTGCTCGGCACGATTCTCATAGGTGCCGACGTCGACTCGTACGGCCGTCCGCTCGATTACAACCCGTGCCTCGAATGCCAATTATGCGTCGCGGCGTGCCCGACGGGCGCCATCGGCTCCGACGGCGCATTTAACTTCGGCGCCTGCTCTACGCACAACTATCGCGAATTCATGGGCGGCTTTAGCGATTGGGTCGACACGGTCGCCGCCAGTGACAGTGCGGCCGCATATCGGAAAAACGTGACTCAGGCCGAGACGGTCTCGATGTGGCAGAGCCTCTCGTACGGAGCGAATTATAAGGCCGCCCACTGCGTCGCCGTGTGCCCGGCGGGCGCAGACGTCATCGGGCCGTTTCTCGCGGATCGCGGTGGCTTCGTTGCCGATGTCGTGAAGCCGCTGCAGGACAAAGCTGAAGTGGTTTACGTGACGCGCGACTCTGATGCGGAGACCCACGTCGCAAAGCGGTTCAAGAATAAACGCACGAAGGTCGTGAGCGGCGGCTGCGCGTGCCGTCGATCGCAACGTTTCTTTTTGGGATTACGCTTAGCTTCCAACGCGAGCACGCACGCGATTTGTGGGCGACGTATCATATGCGGTTTACCGGCGAAGACACGCGAGACGCGACGATTCGAATCGCGGGTGGTTCGCGCGCTGTCGAGGACGGGCACGTCGGGCCGGCCGACCTACGGATCAATGCCGACGCCCGGTCGTGGCTCGCCTTCCGTACGATGGATCCAGCAAGTCGGATGGGGCAACGCCATGCGGCATCTGTTGACCGCCGATCGCTTCGATGCAGCGGAAGCGTTCCGTATCGGTCTGGTACACGAGGTCGTGCCCCCGGGACGCGTGCTCGAACGCTGTACGGAATTGGCGACGCAGATAGCGTCAAACGCACCGCTTGCCGTTCGAGCAACCAAAGAATCGTCACTGCGTTATCTCGCCGACGGGCAAGCCACCGCGTTCTCGATGTTAGAGACTACGCAAGCCAGCCTCGCTAAAAGCGCCGACGCTATGGAAGGGGCGCTGGCGATGACCGAGACTAGTCTGCGGGACGTTGGCTTGACGGCGCGGACATTTCAGCCTGGTGCTTCGTCATGCCGCGCATAACCGCGCCCATGGCCCGGACCCGCGCTGAGCGTGGCAATGGAGCAAGCGAGAACGTGAGTGCCTTTGACAAGATACCTGGCAATACGGTGGCCCGCCGCCCAAGCGCCGCGATCGTTTCGCGTGCGACGGTATCCGGGGTGACCGTTGCGCCCATACGCATGTTGGCTCGAGCAGCGAACCCACTGTCGGTTGGACCAGGTGCGCAAGCAACGACGTCGACGCCAAGGGGTTTCAGTTCGGCTTGCAGCGCCTCCGCGAGCGACTGGATGTACGCCTTCGTCGCGGCATAGTTGGCGGAATAAGGAACGCCCTGGAAGCCGACGATCGAGCTCATGAGCACGATACCGCCGTAACCGCGAGCCGCGAACCGACGTGCGAACTGCACACTGAGCCCTAACACCGCGCGGCAGTTCACGGCGAGCACCTCCGCCTCACGTTCGAATTGCGCATCGAGGAAGCGCCCGGAGGTTCCGAAGCCGGCGGCCGCAATGAGCAAACCTATTTCGAGATCTTCCGTCGCAGCCGCGATCTCATCGAGAGCGGCGTCCTGAGCCAAGTCGACGGCAAGAACACGCACGTCGATCTCATGACGAGCGCGTAGTTCGTTTGAAAGGGTCTCCAAGGTTTCACCGGTACGCGCAACGAGGACGAGACTGAGTCGCGCAGCCGCGAGCCTCACTGCCATCGCGCGTCCAATACCCGACGACGCGCCGGTCACGAGCGCCCAAGGCCCGTAGCGTGAACGCCACCGCTGGTTTCGAGCAAGCGATGAAGGGCCGTTCATGATAAATTTCCTTTCACGGGGTGGACGGCTGTGATGAAGCGATTTTCGCAGGCGAGCGCGTGCGGAATGCGAGCGCAACGGGGATCATCGCAAATGCCGCGAGGCCGCCGATAAAGTTTGCATCCGCAAAGCCGAGCGTTATGGCTTGCCGTTGCACGATTAAAGCGAGTTCGGCTGGCGATCCGTAAGATAGGAAGGCCCGGATGGCGGGCTTAGTCAGTGTGACCCCCGCCGCGAGATGATCGAGATGAAATGTGGTGCGCCGATCGATAATCGTCACCACCACCGCCGTTGAGAACGATGCCCCGAGCTGCTGCGAAAGCGATAGCATTGAAGAGGCTTTGCTGGTATCGGCTCCTCGCATGGTCGCAAGCACCGCGACGCTGAGCGGAACGAAGAGCAGACCGAAGCCGAAACCGCCGAGGATGAGCGGCCAGCCAAAAGACCAGAAATCCGACACCGGCGTCGTAGCGGCGCTCATCCAGACACCGGCAATGCCGATGAGTAGGAAGCCAATCGCCAAGAGTAATCGCGGCGCAACCCGGAAGCGCACGAGCGAGATGACCGCAACCGGAATGAACGCCGCGATCGCGACCGCTCGCAGCAGCACCTGGTTGCCGCTCAGGGTCGCGGTAAAGCCAAGGATTCCTTGACTGAACTGCGGTCCAAGGACGATTCCGACGAACAGCGTGAAGCCGAGTCCAAATGAAAGAACGCTACCCATCGCGACGGCGGGCCTGCGGAGGATCTTTAGATCGACGATCGGATGCGCTGCTCCGTACCATTCCCACAAGCAAAAAGCCGTCGTGCAAAGCAACGCCAGCGCCATGAAGATCACGATGCGTAAGTCGCCGAGCCAGTCGTAACGTTCTCCGTTCTCGAGCACGTATTGGAGCGAACCAAGACCGACGACCAGGAACCCGAGCCCGATTGCATCCGCGGATACACGCTGCCGCGCCGGCTCGCGGAGCGCGGACCACAGCAGCAGCGCGGATATGGCGCCCGGGACGACGTTGATGAAAAAGATCCATCGCCATGAGAACGAGTCAGTCAGGATACCGCCCACGGTGGGGCCGATGCTTGGCCCAACGACCGCACCGAGAGACAAAAGACCTTGGCTGCTGCCGAGCTGATCTGGCGGAAAGGTGTCGCGGAGAATCGAGCGTGCGACCGTCAGAATTCCGCCGCCGCAGAGCCCCTGAATCACGCGGAAGGCAACGAGTGCTTCATACGATTGCGCCATTCCGCACGCTACGGAGGCTATCGTGAACCCGCCGATTGCGAAGACACAGTAGCGCTTACGCCCGAGCAGGCTTTCTAGCCACGGCACGAGCGGCAAAGCGATGATGACTGCGATAAGATATCCTGTAACAACCCAGGACGCTTCCTCGAAATCGAGGCCCATGTTGCCTTGCAGGGTTGGGAGCGCGACGTTGACGATCGTCGTGTCGAGGATCTCTAACAGCACGGCCAGCATGATGCCGACGACGATGATGGTCCGGCGAACGCCGTACTCGACGAGGCTCGGCGAGTCCCCACTCGCCTCAGCGAGAAGAGACTGATCAGTCGCTTTTGTGGGCGAAAAAAAAGGCGGCGTTGGGGCCGCAGCATCTGGCGTCATGATCGGATTGAGGCCGCCTGCGGCGCTGTCGTGAAGCTGAACAGCCACGCGCGCAAGTGATCGACCACGCGGTCCATATGTCGGGGATCGTGGAGTAAGCGGCTGACCATGATCGCGCCCTCAAGCGATGAGGTGATCACCGAAGCGAGAACCTCGGGATCCGTTGCCGCGCCAAGTTCACCGTGCGCCTTCGCTTCCACTGCGATGTCGGCGATGAGCTGCTGCCAGTGTGCCACTGCTCGCCGCGCACGCGTCCGCAGTGCTGGGTGCGTATCGTCCGCGTCGATCGCGGTATTCAACATCGGGCATCCACCGCGAATTGCTGGATTCGTCAACGACGATCGAAAAACGTCGATACACGCGAAGAGCCGGTCGAGGGGGGTCTTCGCCTTTTCAAGGGCGCGACGCTGACGCACCTCGAGCACCGCAACGGCGTAATCAAACGCCGCCACGGCGAGGTCATCCTTGCTCTCGAAGTGGCGGTAAATTCCACCCTTCTCGAGACCCGTGGCCTCAAGGATGTCACTCATCGAGGTACCGGCGAACCCTCGTTCATTAAAAATCGGTGCGGCAGCGGACACGATGTGAGCCTTCGTTCGCTCGCCTTTCGTCGGCATGCGGGATTTTTTTGCGACCGTTCAGTCTCTCCTGCAATCTGCCGTTACAGTAAGGGCGGCGACGGCAGGTCCGAGGCGATTCCGCCTGGGTGAGGCAATTCGCGAGGCGTGATTCTGAACGACGGGCAAATCCGAGGAGCACTCCTCTCACCACGATGACCATATCGTGGAGATTACCCTCCGTCGTGTGCAGCTCGACGAATCGGCAGAAGTATCCGGCGAACTGCGCGAGTGCGAGAATAACGAAGGCGCAGAGCAGACCTCCTACTTTGCAGTGCAAATTTAAAGTAGGCCGGCCCTCTCCTCCTGTCCCGGAAGCGACCCCCCTTTTATAACGAGTGTTGGAGCGGTTGCCATATCCTAACCGGCCAAGTGTTGGGCTTCAGTCGCCCAAAGACGGTGAGGCGTTCCGCTAATCCGGTGGGCCAAAACTTTGACTGAGCCTACGCTTGCCACATTTCGCTGCTACGATGGTGGGGGGAGAATGTGCCGTGTCAGTAGACCCTATTGTAGCGACCCCGCCGACGCCTGACCCAAAACCGGGCCCTGCGCCGGCTTCTCAGGCGACGAAAGCGTCTAGCCCGCCGATGCAGCCGGACCACGTCGAAAAAAGCGGGCCCGGCGGCGATCCCGGCGCCATGCTCCACGCGCTTGAGCAGCATGCGCAGACGTTCGCCTCCGGCGCGGTGGCGACCGCCAGCCGCGGGCTGCAAGCGGCGTCAAAAGCCGCCCCGGAGATGATCGACGGCGCGACGACGCGGATGGCGGGCCTCGCCAGCGTCGTTCTGAGCATACCCGGGGACGTTCCGCATGACGTTCAGCACGGCTACGGCGTCGCAGCGCCGCATCCGGCCGCGCGCACGGCGACGTTCGCCAGTCCTGCACGAGACGCTAGAACGATCGCAAAAGCGACTGCCGGGCTCCGAGTCGCGAAACTGCCGTGCCGGAAACCACCGAAAGAAGTAACGGACAAAGTTCGTAGCAATTTCAACGCCACTGATAAACCGGCTTACGTCCGCCATCTTGTTGCAACTCGAACTGCAGACCTCAAGAACCTCGGGTTCACGGACGGTGATCTTAGTTACATGGCCTCTTCGGGCAAAATACCACGTCGCTATAACATTGAGGTCCATCACCGCCTTCCCATTGATTGCGGCGGGACAAATGACTTCAAGAACCTGAATCTCGTTCGACAATCCGCGCACAAGCTTTTCAACGAGGCTCAGGTTGCCGCCACCAAAGGAATGCAGGCCGGCGATCAGCGTCCTGTGGAGTTGCTCGAATTGCCCGAGGGCGATCTCGTGTTCCCTCGAAACGCGTTGGTGAAGTAGCATGACACTACACTCGAGCGTCAATTGGCAGCAAGTCATTAAAGATTACAACAGCGGCGCCGTTGAGTACGGCGATCCCATGCCGCCCCCCGCCACCGATTGCGAGCTGGAAACGCTTCGTCGCGAAGCGTCAGGCCGTCATCTTTTTGTCGAGCATGAGTACTTAGAGTTCTTGCGCTTTGTCAATGGCTTTTGGAACGACGGCATTTCGTTCGCAGGCGCTGCTATATCGGCCGACGACAGCTTCGGCCGAAACGACTTCGTCCATCTCAATGAAGAACTACAGTGGGTGGAAGACGTGGACGCGATCTACGGTTCGATGGATGGCGATTACTTCGTTCACTCGTTAGACGGGAAATTTCGGGTCATCTCCGGTGGCTCGGGTGATGAATTTCGCGTCTACAATTCGTTTCTCGATATGATGGTGGGCGCGCTGAGGATGCGGCTTCCGCAACCTACGTCGAGACGCGGTACTATTCCGTAAACGACCGTGGGTTGTTGAAAAGCCTTGTTCGTAGGCGATCCGCGCTATAATTGAGCGATAGCGCTATCGGGTCAACGTCATACCGCTGCGGAGGCCGACACAACGCGATGATGGGCAGTCGATTACAGGCGACCGCGATGTTTCAGTATTTCTGCTCGGATGACTGGGTTCCAGCCGATCACTTGTTGCGGGCGATTGATCGCCACATAGAGTTTCGGTGCATTTCGTTCCAAACTACGTCCGCTGTATAGCGACAGTGGTCGGCCTTCGATCGATCCGGAAGTTCTGCTGCGAATCTTGTTGATCGGTTATCTCTATGGGATCGCAAGCAAACGCCGACTGATGGACGAAGTGTGATTAAACCTCGCCTCTCGTTCGTTCACAGCATTTAGCTTTGACCAATCAATTCCAGATCACTCAACGTTCTCGAAGAGTTGGCAAGGACGGTTCCGTGGATCGACACTGTTTCGCGATTTCTCTGAACAAATTGTTCGGCAATGCATCGACGTCGGTCTCGTGGCGGGTCAGCGATTCTCCGTCCACGGTACGATTATTGCGGCTAACGCGAGCTCACAAAGCCGCATCCCGCGCGCAGGTTGCCCGCGTTAGCAAAAGTCTCGCGGACGGTTCAAAGCGATCCGGACGCGCCGCCGTGTAACGCCGCCAGCTTTGCGCGATACCGATCAACAACTATCTCGTTGACAACACGAGCTATGTCATCGTTGACGTTGGAGCGACGTCGGCGCGAACGAGTGAAAAAATCGTTGCAGCGCGTCGGATGCTCGAACCCCTGTGTCACAATGAGATCGTGCCGGTTCCCGAGTAACCATAAGCTCACGGTGGGGGCCGCAAGGAGCAGACCATCTCCAACGCAACGAGCAATGGTTCGGCTATTCGTTCGCCGAGTACGCAGATCATCGTGCCCGCGCTTGCAGCGTGGGGAAGTCGCTAATGGCTGCCGCGCGACAGATGCAAGCAATCGCGGTGCCGACGAGCTGTCAGTCGCGCTAATACACACGAACGATAGCGCCAAGGCGTTTTACGAGCGTGAAGCTTTTCGTCCATTCTATCTGTAGATGTTAGCTCCAGTTCAGCTAAATTAGCGCATTCGAAGAAATCCTTTGAGGCACGCTTTCAAGAGCGGCTTCCGGCGGCTTTCTAAGATCACGCGTCCGTAGTTCGACTCGGAGCCTAAGGACGGGTAAATGTAGCGGTCAACGACAGCCGCAGGCGCGACTTTGGCAAGCTACGTCGGCATGGTGCGCGTGATCGAATGGCTTCGAGCTCGCTCGCCCGCAGCGGAGCGTATCTCGCCTACGACGGCTCGGAATTGCCCGCGCTAAGGTTCGCGCAGCGTGACCTTGCTCAGGTAAGGCTCACGGAAGGCGGCCCAGGTGCCGTCGGCGATTGCGCTGCGCGCATCGGCCATGAGCTGCGCTAGCATCGCGAGGTTGTGATACGACAGTAGGCGTGGCCCGAGCATCTCCTCGGCGCGAAAGAGATGCGAGAGATACGCGCGCGTGTAGGTGATACACACGTCGCAACGGCAGGCGGCGTCGAGCGGGCGCGCATCGCGCGCGAAGACGGCGTTGCGGATATTGAGATCGCCCGAGCGTGTGAGCGCGCGGCCGTTGCGCCCGCAGCGCGTGGGATACACGCAGTCGAACATGTCGACGCCGCCGTCGATCGCCGCGACCAGATCGCGCACCGTGCCGACGCCCATGAGGTAGCGCGGCTTGTCGCGCGGCAACAGGCTCGCGGTAAAGCGTGCCATGCGATAGAGCTCGTCGCGCGACTCGCCGACGGAGAGCCCGCCGATCGCATAGCCCGGAAAATCGATCGCCTGCAGGTCGCGCGCACTGCGCTCGCGTTCGCGTTCGTCGAGCCCGCCCTGCACGATGCCGAAGAGCGGGGTGTCGGCGCGCGTTCGCGCGGCCGCACAGCGTGCGGCCCAAGCCGTCGTCAGGCGCACGCTCTCCACGATCTGCTCGGCCGACGCCGGCAACTTCACGCATACGTCGAGTGCCATCGCGATATCGACGCCGAGCGCTTCTTGAAACGCGACGACGTTTTCGGGCGTGAACTCGTGTTCGCTGCCGTCGAGATGCGAACGGAATCGCACGCCACGTTCCGAAAGCGCACGCCGCGATTCGAGCGAGAAGACCTGGAAACCACCGCTATCGGTGAGGATGTTGCGATCCCAGCGCATGAAGCTGTGAAGGCCGCCCAACGCCTCGATCGTCTCGCGTCCGGGCCGCAACCAGAGATGGTAGGTGTTCGCGAGAATGATCCGCGCGTCGAAATTGCGCAGATCGTTCGGCGTTAAACCTTTGACCGTCGCTGCCGTACCGACCGGCATGAATGCGGGCGTTGCGACGTCGCCGTGCGCGAGCGTAAGCGACCCGCGCCGCGCCGCGCCATCGGTTCCACGCAACGTGAAAATGGGCGTGGGCACGGACGTCACGCGCTCGCGCGCAATGCCTCCACCGCCCGGGCGTAGTCGTAAGGCGGCGGCGCTTCGAAGGCGAGCGGCTCACCCGTCGTGGGATGCTTGAACCCGAGCCGCCAGGCGTGCAGCGCCTGGCCGGGTAGATCGACGCGCGGGTCGATCTTGCCGTAGACGGGGTCGTTAAGGATTGGATAGCCCAGGGCCATCAGGTGGACGCGAATCTGGTGCGTGCGGCCGGTGTCGAGCACGAACGTGCATTCCGCCGCGTCGCGCATGCGCTCGCGAATCTCGTAATGCGTGACGGCGGGTTTCCCATCGGCGCGAATCGCGTGTTTGAGGCGATTGTGCGGGTCCCGTCCGAGAGCGCCGTCGATCGTCCCCTTCGGATGCGGCGGAATCCCGGCCACGAGGCCGAGATACGTACGATCGATGGCTCGGCGCATCATCGCTTTGCCGAGCGTCGTAAGCGCGGCTTCGGTCTTTGCGACGACGAGTAGCCCCGACGTATCGCGGTCGAGCCGATGAACGAGGCCCGGGCGTAACGGGTCGCCCGGCAGATTCGCGACGTGCGCGAGCAATGCGTTGACCAGGGTTCCGTCGCGCGCGCCATGCGCGGGATGCGTTACCATACCCGCCGGCTTATCGACGACCAGGATGGCGTCGTCTTCGAACACGACGTCGAGCGCGATCTCTTGGGGCTTCGCAGCGAGCAGCTCGCGCGGCGCGATTGCGAATTCGAGAACGTCGCCGGCTGCGACGGGTGTCGCTTGCTTCGGCACCGTACCGTTGAGCTGCACGTTTCCTGCGCGAATCGCATCCGCCACCGCGCCGCGCGAAGCCCCCGTGACACGCGCGAGCGCGACATCGCAGCGCGCGCCGGCTTCACGTTGTGTAATGGCATGGCGCGCGCGAAATCTCTCTATCGCGCCGTCCCGACGCGCGTGCTCGTATCCTCACGACGAAGCGAAGCGAGGACCAGGAGGGCGACTCCAACCGAAATGCACGAATCGGCCACGTTGAAGACGGGCCACCAGCGTACATCGATGAAGTCCACGACGTAGCCATAGTGAAATCGGTCGACGATGTTTCCGACAGCACCGCCTACGATGCCGCCGAACGCAACCTGCACAAGACGCGAATGCATGGCCGCATCGCGAAACGCGAACCAAAAGAGCGCGAGGACCACAAGCGCCATCACGACGAGAACCCACGCCTGCGATCCGAAGAGACCGAACGCACCGCGATGATTTTGCACGAACGTCCAGTACAGCAGATGCGGAATCGCAATGCGGCTTTCGGCCGGCGCGAACTGCGTGACGACGATGTACTTTACGATTTGATCGAGTGCGAATGCGGCGACGCCCGCGAACCATAGCGGAAGCATTAGAGGCTCGGAGGTTTGACGTACTGGTAGAAAAAGCCCGCGACCCGCGTGAATTGGTCGAATGCAACGATCAGACCGGTCGCGACGAGCACGGCGCCTGAGGTCGTCTCGATAACAGGCAAATACCGCTTGATTCGATTGAGCGCGCCAAGCGATTGCGTGACGGCGGCCGCCGTGATGAGGAACGGGATTGCCAAACCCATCGAATAGACGAAGAGCAGAAAGGTTGCCTGTGGTATTTGCTCTTGCGATGCGAGCAAGATGATGCCCGAGAGGATCGGTCCGATGCACGGCGACCAGCCCGCTGCGAACCCGAGGCCGACCAGAAATGAGACCCAGAACGACTGTTTTTTCGGCGTGAGATGCACCCGTTTATCCATCATCAGCGCCGGGATCTTAAGCACGCCCATCATGTGCAGACCGAGCACGATGATAACGATCCCTCCGACAATTTCGACGCTGCGCTTGTTGTTCGCGAAGACGCTGCCGATCGCGCTTGCCGAGAGACCGATCGCGATGAAGACGAGCGTGAAGCCCGCGATGAACGCGAGCGCATGCAATAAGACGCGTCCCTTGGCCTCGGCCGTCGTCTCCGCTTTGAGGTCTTCGAGGCTCGTGCCGGTGAGGAAGGAGAGGTAGCTCGGCACGAGCGGCAACACGCAAGGCGATACGAACGAGAGCAAGCCTGCGAGAAACGCCGTCAGGATATTGAGTTGGTGCACGACCTAAATGTACTCCGGCGCGGTGGTCGCGCCTGTGGAAGCGTCGCTAAACGCGTGCAAGCAAGGAAATGGCTGCACGCGGCGTACTAAGGGCGACCCATGCGATTTGCCATCATCGGTGCCGGAGCGATCGGCGCGTACGTCGGCGCGGCTCTTGCGAAAGCCGGTTCGGACGTTACCCTTGTCGCCCGCGGGGCGCACCTGCTCGCCATGCAAGAGCGAGGCGTCACGGTGTTGAGCGAGCGCGGGAATTTTCACGTGCATCCGTCGGCGACCGACGATTGCAAAACCGTCGGAACCGTCGATTGCGTCGTTATCGCGTTGAAGGCGCATCAGATTGCCGGAATGCTCGGCCCGATAGCGCCGTGCATCGGTCCCGGTACGCAGATCATCGCCATGCAAAACGGGATCCCGTGGTGGTACTTCCAGAACCACGGCGGCGAACTCGAAGGCTTGACCCTCGAACGGGTCGATCCGGGCGGCGTTCTCGCGCGCACCTTCGATCCGGCGCGCGTGATCGGCTGCGCGGTCTACTCGTCGACGGAGATCGTCGAGCCCGGCGTCATCCAGCACATCGAAGGAACGCGCTATTCGCTCGGGCATCCCAGTGGGGACGTATCGGAGTCGTTGCAAGCAATCTCCGCGGCCTTCGTTGCGGGCGGCCTCAAAGCGCCGATCGAGACGAACTTGCGGCGCGACGTTTGGACGAAACTGCTCGGCAACGTGTGCCTCAATCCGATCAGCGCGTTGACGCGCGCGACCTTGGTCGATATGGCGACTCACGACTTGGTGGAGCCGTTACTGCGCGAGATGATGGCGGAATCGCTTACGATTGCGAACCGGCTCGGTGTCCAGCTCGACATTTCGATCGATAAGCGCGTGGACGGCGCGCGCCGGGTGGGTGCCCATAAGACCTCAACGTTACAGGATATCGAAGCACGCCGTCCGCTCGAGATCGACTGTATCGTCGGCGCCGTTGTCGAACTCGGCGAACGGCTGGGGATCGAGGTCCCCGCAACGCGGCACGTCTATGCGCTGACGAAGTTGCTCGACGAAACCACGCAGCGAAGCGCGCCGGCCGTCCCGGCTCGAGCTGCCTTTGAACTTGGGGCCAAGCCATAGTGGCGTCGCCGTGTCGCTGGCTGCGCTTCGAGCACGAAGGGGCGGAACGCTTTGGCGTCCTCGTTGGGGAGACGATCGCCGTTCATGAGGGCGACATGTTCGCGGGCTCGGCACGGCCGACGACGCAGACGCTGGCGCTCGCTTCGGTGCGGCTGTTGACGCCGACGAAACCGACGAAGATGATCGCGCTCTGGAATAATTTCGGGGCGCTTGCGGCGAAGCTCGAACTTTCGCGCCCGGAGCATCCGCTCTATCTTTTTAAATCGTCGAATTCATTCTTAGCCTCCGGCGAGACGATCCAGCAGCCCAAATCGTACGCCGGCCGGGTCGGCTTCGAAGGCGAGCTCGGGATCGTCATCGGTACAACATGTAAAGACGCCGACGAGCACGAAGCCGCGCAGGCGATTTTCGGCTACACGTGCGTAAACGACGTCACCGCCGTGGACGTGCTCAATGCCGACGCATCGTTCGCGCAGTGGGCGCGCGCCAAGAGCTTCGATACGTTCGGCATATTCGGTCCCGTCGTCAGCACGGGTCTCGTGGTCGAAGAGCTCTGGATCCGCGCGATGCTCGACGGCCAAGAGCGGCAACAGTATCCGGTGAGCGATATGACGATGAAACCGTCCTTGCTCGTGAGCCGGCTTTCGCAGGATATGACGCTCTTCGCCGGAGACGTAATCGCCTGCGGCACGTCGGTCGGCGCAGGTCGTATCAAGCCCGGGAGTACGATCGAGATCTCGATCGAGGGAATCGGCACGCTCGCAAACCGGTTCGGTTGAGATCGCGGTGTGCCCGAACGGCGGAGATCTTACAAATGCGCTAGGCGGACAAGCCGCAGCGTAGTATATCTGGCATCATGAAAAGCGGTTGCGCCATCCCGGCACGCACGTTTACGCCCGCCCATACATGAGCGGCGCCTCTTTGCGGGTAACGCCGCTAGAAGCCGACTTTACCTTTCGCACGAAAGCGTACGAAGCGCTTCGTGAGGCGATCGCGGACATGTACATCTACGATTCCACCGAGGACATCCGTCTCGACGAGCGTCACCTCGCGCAGGTCTTAGGCGTTAGCCGGACCCCCATCCGCGAAGCCTTGCTGCGTCTGGAAAACGACGGCATCGTTCGAAACTTTCCCCGTCGCGGCGTCTTCGTTGTCCGCAAGACGAAGCGGGAGATCGTTGAGATCATAACCGTGTGGGCGGCTCTCGAGAGTTTTGCCGCGCGTATGGTCGTGCAGAACGCAAGCGACGAAGCAATCTCTTCGCTGCGCGACCTTTTCGCAACATTCCACAACAATGGCGTTGTTGAAACGCACATCGACGAGTATTCGGATTCGAACCTTGCTTTCCATCAGCGGATCATCGAGCTCTCCGATTGTGCAACGTTGTACGAAACGGCGAAGACGCTGTTCGTGCACATGCGTGCCATTCGGCACAAGACGATTGCCGAGAACCGCCGGTTCGAACGCTCGATCAAACACCACATGGAGATTATCGAAGCGCTGGAGAGACGCGACGCCGACCTTGCCGAGCGACTCGTTCGCGAACACGCACTCGGTCTCGCTGAGCATGTGAATCTCAACGCAACGTATTTGCAGTAAGAGGCATCACCACTCTGGTTCGGCTCAGCATTCGGTGACAAGCTGGCAACGAAATGACACGTTTGAGCGGCCTTGCCATCTTGGGAAGCCGCGGGACCCGTGACTTTCGACTGAGTGTAAATCGCACTCAAGTGAATTTCAACGGCGTTAGCATTTGCCGGAAGAATTTTTCGTAAAACGCTTTACTTCGGTGTAACAGTCCGCTATCGTCCGTCTACGGCTTCCGGCTGGTATGCCACATACACAAAAATTTAGTTACGACTGTCTACCGCTTGCCGCCTTTCCGGCCGCTGGAGATCGGAGCATTTTTGAAACTGATGGAATACCAGGGCAAGGATCTCTTCAGACGCGCCGGCATCCCCGTGCCGCGGGGCGAACACGTGCTGACGGCCCCTGACGTCGCCGCCTTCATCCGGTCGAACCCGGGTTCGTGGGTGCTCAAGAGCCAGGTGCTAATCGGGGGCCGCGGCAAGGCCGGCGGCATTACGTTCGCCGACGACGCAGCGGAGGGACAGGCCTCGGCTGAACGGCTCTTGCAACTCGTCATTCGCAACGCCCAGAATCCCGACGGCGAGCGCGTCCAGTCGCTCCTCGTCGAAGAAAAGCTCGCGATTGCGAGCGAAGCATACGTCTCGATTACGATCGACCGCGCGGCGAAACGTCCCGTCGTAATCGTCAGTTCGCAGGGCGGCATGGACGTCGAGGAAGTTGCCGAGCACCATCCCGAGGCGATCTCGAAAGCGTGGATCGATCCGAACGCCGGTTTTTCTCCGTACCTTGCGCGACGGCTTGCCTTCAACGCGAAGCTGCCGGCTGGTTACCGCAAGAGTTTTCCCGCGATCGTGGGGGCGTTGTACGACCTGTTCATGCGGTATGGTGCGAATCTGGTGGAGATCAATCCGTTGGTGCTCACGGTGGACGGTGCCGTGTACGCCTCCGACGCGAAAGTCGAACTCGACGATAATGGCCTGTCGCGACATCCCGACGTCGCCGCGTGGAAGACGGATATGCCGGCGGACGAAGATCAAGCCGCGGCGCTCGCGATCGGGCTCGGCAGTTCGAACTATGCGAAACTCGATGGGTCGATCGGCGTGATCGCCAACGGCGCCGGCTTAGGCATGGGCACGATGGATGCGATTAAAAATGCCGGCGGCGTAGCTGCGAACTTCCTCGACATCGGTGGTGGTGCGCAAGCCGACCTGGTCAAAAAAAGTTACAACCTTGTCGTTTCGGATCCGCGGGTAAAAGCAATGTTTATCAATATTTTTGGCGGTATCACGCGCGGCGATCAAGTCGCGCTTGGAATCGTCGAGGCGCTCAAGGGCGGCGACATGCGCAGCGTCCCGCTCGTCGTCCGGTTGACGGGCACAAATGAAAAAGAAGGCCGCGCCATCCTCGCGGCGGCCGGAATGAATCCGGTCGAAACGATGGACGAAGGCGCATCGCGCGCAGTCGCGTTCGCGAACGCGTAACCGATGGCAATTTTACTCGATAAAACCTCGAAGGTTATCGTTCAAGGCATAACCGGCCGCGAGGGACTCTTCCACACGCAGCGCATGATCGCGTACGGCACGAACATCGTGGGCGGCGTTACGCCCGGCAAATCCGGCACGGTCGTCGCGGACGGCGTGCCCGTGTTCGATACGGTGCAAGACGCCGTCGATGCGACGGGCGCGACGCATAGCGTTATCTTCGTCCCGCCGCTCCTGGCGACCGACGCATTGTTGGAAGCCTACGATGCAAAGATCGCCCTCGCCGTTTGCATCACCGAGGGCATTCCCGTTCACGACATGCTGCGCGTCGCGGCGGCGACGTCGAGCATGCGGATCATCGGGCCGAATTGTCCGGGCGTCGTCACCCCCGGTGAAGCGCTGATCGGCATCATGCCCGGCCATATCTTCAAGCGGGGGCGGATCGGCGTCATCTCACGCTCGGGGACGCTCACGTACGAAATCGTCGACACGATCTCAAAGGCGGGGCTCGGGCAATCGACCTGCGTCGGCATCGGCGGCGACCCGATCATCGGTACGACGTTCGTGGATTGTTTACGGCTTTTTGCCCGCGATAAAGAGACGGACGCCGTCGTCGTTTGCGGTGAAATCGGCGGTTCCGATGAAGAAGATGCCGCAGCCTTCATCGCGGCTCACATGACCGATAAGCCGGTCGTCGCATTCATCGGTGGACGCTCCGCCCCGGCTGGAAAGCGCCTAGGCCATGCCGGGGCGATCATCTCCGGAACGACCGGAACGCCGGCGAGCAAACTCGCGGCGTTCGCTGCGAGCAACGTGCCGGTCGCCGACCGCACGAGCGAGATTCCCGCGCTCCTCCAACGGGCGCTCGAACGGGGAAGTTCGAGCCGTCCTACCGTGGTCTCGGTATCCCGTTGATGTTCGGTCGTTCGGCGCCAAGCGGTTTTTTTTATTCATCCAGGACGTTCATCGTAATTTAGGAGTTAACTTATGGCGCAGACCGTACCACTTAGTCAGCCGCTTCCCGCACTGGATCAGCCCGCAAAGACGAAATTGTCGGGCGGTCATCTCGTCGCCAAGGCGTTAAAGAGCGAGGGCGTCGACACCATTTTCACGCTGTGCGGCGGGCACATCATCGACATCTACGACGGTTGCATCGACGAGGGGATTCGGATCGTCGACACTCGTCACGAACAGGTGGCGGCGCATGCCGCCGATGGCTATGCGCGCATGACCGGAGGACTGGGCTGCGCGGTCGTAACGGCCGGCCCGGGGACGACCAATGCGACGACGGGCGTCGCGAACGCCTTTCGTGCCGAAAGTCCGATGTTGTTGATCGGCGGCCAAACCGCGGCCGCACAACACCACATGCGTGGTCTGCAAGATCTTCCGCACGTCGAAATCATGCGCCCGATTACGAAATTCGCCTCGACCGTTCCCACGACCGAGCGCGTTGCGGATTTTGTGGCGATGGCCGCCCGGGAATCGTTCAACGGTAATTTTGGTCCGTCGTTCTTAGAGATTCCGCGCGACGTCCTCGATGCCGAAGTCGAACTGAAAAATGCCGTCATCCCGGAACGTGGCCGCTATCGCGCCTCGACGAAGAGCATCGGAGATCCCGCCGATATCGAGCGGTTGGCCGACCTGATCGTCAAAGCGAAAAAACCGGTCATCATGCTCGGGCAGCAAGTATGGACGTGCCGTGCGTCCCAGATTGCCCGCCAGTTCGTCGAAGAATTGAACGTACCGACGTATATGAACGGCGCCGGGCGCGGAACGCTCGGGCCGGATCATCCGCTCAATTTTCAGTTGACGCGCCGCGATGCGTTCGTCGATTCCGATCTCACGATCATCGTCGGAACGCCCTTCGATTTCCGCCTCCGTTACGGGAAGAGCCTCAAGGCACCGACCGTCGTGCAGATCGATATGGGCTATGCGACCGTCGGCCGCAATCGGGACGTATCCCTCGGCATGGTCGGAGACGTTGGTGCGATTCTGGCTGCCGTTCTTCAAGCAACGTCCGGGCGGCAGGGTAACGGCGCGCGGCTGCGCGACGATTGGTTGAAGACGTTGCGCGCGAAAGAGCAAGAAGCGGTTGACGCGCGGATGCCGCGGCTGCTCAACAATTCAGCGCTCATCCATCCGTACCGTCTCGCGTATGAGATCGATCATTTCCTGACCGACAATTCAATCTTCATCGGCGATGGTGGCGATGTCGTGACGTTCGCCGGTAACGTCGTGCGGCCGAAGGGGCCTGGCCTCTGGATGGATCCCGGGCCGCTCGGAACGCTCGGCGTCGGGACGGGTTTCGCGCTCGCAGCGAAAATGGTCGCACCGCAGCGCGAAGTCGTCGCGCTGTTCGGAGACGGCTCGTTCGCGATGACGGGTTTTGACATGCAGACCTCGATTCGCGACAAGGCACCGTATATCGCGATTGTCGGTAACAACTCGTACATGAACCAGATTCGCTTCGGGCAGGTCCAAAAGTACGGCAAGGAGCGCGGCAACGTCGGCAACTACCTCGGCGACGTCCACTTTGAAAAGTTCGCGGATATGCTCGGCGTCTACGGTGAAGCCGTGCACGATCCGGCGCAGATCCAGCCCGCCTTGCAGCGCGCACGTGAATCCGGTACGTGTGCGATCGTCAACGTTTGGCTCGATCCCGATGCATACGCACCGGGTACCGAAAACCAAACGATGTACAAGTAAGGCTGCGTAGACGACATATGAGTATGAACGGTAAAGAGAACGGCAAGACGAACGGCAACGCCGTTCGTCCTGCCCTCGACGGCGTACGCATCCTCGACATGACACACGTTCAGGCTGGGCCGTCGTGCACCCAAATTCTCGCGTGGCTCGGTGCGGATGTGATCAAGGTCGAATTGCCGGGACGCGGCGACATCACGCGCGGGCAGTTGCGCGATAAGCCCGATGTCGACAGTCTGTATTTCACGATGCTGAACTGCAATAAACGCAGTATGACGTTGAATACGAAAACGGAAGCAGGCAAAGAGATCTTTCGAAAGCTGATCCGGCATTGCGACGTCTTGGTCGAAAACTTCGGACCTGGAGCGCTCGATCGTCAGGGCTTCACCTGGGAAGCGATTCAGAAACTCAACCCGCGGATTTCGTACGCTTCGATCAAGGGCTTCGGTCCCGGCGCGTACGTCGATTTCAAAGCATACGAGACGGTCGCGCAAGCGATGGGCGGCTCGATGAGCACGACGGGTTGGGAAGATGGCCCGCCGACGAGCACGGGTTCGCAAATCGGCGATTCGGGAAGCGGCATTCATATGGTCGCGGCGATCCTCGCCGCGCTATTTCAACGCACGCACACGGGACGCGGCCAGCGCGTCGAAGTCGCAATGCAGGATTCCGTGCTGAACTTATGTCGCGTGAAAGTACGCGACCAGCAGCGCCTCGCCTCAGGTCCGCTCGCGGAATACCCCAACAAAACCTTTAGCGATTTCGTGCCGCGGTCCGGTAACGCGTCAGGGGGCGGGCAGCCCGGTGCCGCCGTTAGAACAAAGGGCGGCGGTGCGAACGATTACGTTTACGTCATTATCCAGCCGCAAGTCTGGGCGCCGCTCGCGAAATTAATGGGGCGTGAAGAACTCGTATCCGATCCGGCGTACGCGACGCCCGAAGCGCGGCTGTCCCATCTCGCTGACGTGTTCGGCGCCGTCGAAGCGTGGACGCAAGGTTATACGAAATTCGAAGTTCTCGAAAAGCTGAATTCGATCGACGTTCCGTGCGGCCCGATCTTGAGCATGAAAGACATCATCGATGATCCATCGCTCAATGGGAGCGGCATCATCGCGACCGTCGACCATCCCGAGCGCGGTGCGTTCAAGACGGTCGGCTGTCCGCTCGTCCTCTCCGATACGCCGGTTTCCATCGTAGCCTCGCCGTTGCTCGGCGAACACTCCGAAGAAATCTTGCGCGAGATCGGTCACGATGGCGCAAGCGTTCAAGAACTTCAAACTGCCGGCGTATTGTAGGAGCAAAGCGTGTTACTCGAACGGACTGTAAAAGACCAAGCCGCGGTAAAAGACATCCTCGCGCGCGTAAAAAGCGAAAAGCGTCAAGCACTTTCCGCGCCCGAAGCCAAGCTCGTCGCCGACGCGTACGGGATCCCCGTTCCGCAAGAGGGGCTCGGCGAAAGCGCCGCCGCTGCAGCAGCGCTTGCAGACAAGATGGGTTATCCCGTCGTGCTCAAGATCGTGTCGCCGGACATCCTTCATAAAACGGAGGCCGGCGGCGTGATCGTCGGGGTGTCCGACGCAGCGGGCGTGCGTGTCGGTTACGACCAGATCGTTAAGAACGCGAAGGCATATAAGAGCGATGCCCAGATCAGCGGCGTTCAGGTTCAGCAAATGTTGCCGACGGGCGCGCAAGAAGTTATCGTCGGCGCGGTGACGGACCAAAGTTTCGGCAAGCTCGTTGCCTTCGGCCTCGGCGGTGTGCTCGTCGAAGTTCTCAAAGACGTGACGTTCCGCTTAGCGCCGGCGACTCGTGAAGACGGCCTTTCGATGCTCGATGGAATCGCCGCCGCCGAGATGCTCAAGGGTGTTCGCGGTTCGGAGCCCGTCGATCGCGAAGCGCTCGCGAGTATCATCGAGAACGTCTCGGCGCTCGTGACGGATTTTCCCGAGATTAGCGAAGTGGATCTCAATCCGGTATTCGCGACCGCGCGTGGTGCGACCGCGGTCGACGTGCGTATCTTGGTCGATTTCGATGCACCCAAGCCGCGCGAGCAGCGCTCGGTCGCCGAGATTCTCGAGAAGATGAACCGGATGATGCGACCCGATTCCGTCGCTGTGGTCGGTGCCTCGGCGGAAGACGGTAAGATCGGTAATTCGGTCATGAAGAATCTCATCGACGGCGGATATGCGGGGAAAATTTACCCGATCAATCCGAAAGCCGACGAGATTCTGGGCCGCAAAGCGTATGCGAGCGTCAAGGATATCCCGGGCGATGTCGACGTCGCGATTTTCGCGATTCCGGCGAAGTTTGTCGCCGCCGCGTTGACCGAAGTCGGGGAGAAAAAAATCCCCGGTGCCGTGCTGATCCCCTCTGGATTTGCTGAGACGGGAAATGAAGCGGGCCAAGAAGAGATCGTCGCGATCGGGAAAAAATACGGCGTTCGTTTGCTCGGGCCGAATATTTACGGCTTTTACTATACGCCGAAAGATCTTTGCGCGACGTTCTGCACGCCGTACGACGTCAAGGGCAGCGTCGCATTGTCGTCCCAGAGCGGTGGCGTCGGCATGGCGATCATCGGTTTCAGTCGCTCGGCGAAGATGGGCGTTTCGGCGATCGTTGGGCTCGGAAACAAAGCCGACATCGCAGAACACGATCTGTTGACATTCTTCGAGCAGGACGACGCCACCAAGGCGATTGCGATGCACATGGAAGATCTCAAAGACGGGCGTGCGTTCTCGGTCGCGGCCAAACGCGTTTCGAAGACGAAACCCGTGATCGTGCTCAAGGCCGGACGCACCGATCTCGGTGCCCGCGCCGCGAGTTCGCACACTGGTGCCCTCGCCGGGAACGACGCCGTCTACGATAGCGTGTTGCGTCAAAGCGGCGTCATCCGCGCACGCGGACTCAATGAGATGCTCGCCTTTGCGCGAGCGGTGCCGATCTTGCCGACCCCCAAGGGCGAGAATGTCGTCATCATCACCGGTGCCGGCGGATCGGGAGTCTTGCTCTCCGATTCATGTGTCGACGCCGGCCTTTCACTCATGAAGTTTCCAGCAGATCTCGACGAGGCGTTCAAGAAGTTCATTCCGCCTTTCGGCGCGTCCGGCAACCCCGTCGATATCACCGGCGGCGAGCCGCCGTTGACGTACCAAAACACGATTCGGTTAGGGCTCGAAGACGATCGGATCCACGCGCTCATCCTGGGTTATTGGCATACGATCGTCACCCCGCCCATGGTCTTCGCAAAGCTGGTTTCCGAAGTGGTCGAAGAGTTCCGCGCGAGGGGCATCAACAAGCCGGTCGTCGCATCGCTTGCGGGCGACGTCGAAGTCGAAGCGGCGAGCGAGTATCTCTTCGATCACGGCGTCCCCGCATACCCATATAACACGGAAACTCCCGTTGCGGTCGTCGGGGCAAAATATCGTTGGGCGCGAGGCGCCGGCCTCTTATAAGAGCGCGCTCCTTGGGGTCCGGCATCGTACGCGCGCCGGACCTCAAGGTCGTCCCGAGCCGCGGACCCTTCACTATACTTCTCGGTATCTCAGCCTCTATGTGGAAAATCTTTCTCTCTAACGCGTGGAGAGCTTTCGTAGCAACTTTGTAAAAGGAAGTTGAAATGTCATCTTCAATGGCCTCGCTCGCCGATGGGAAATCGTCCGGCTCGCCGTTAAATAATCCTTGGCTTCAGTTGATTTTTGGCGTTATCTGCATGGCCATGATCGCGAATCTGCAATACGGCTGGACCGTTTTCGTAGATCCTATTGGAGCGGCACACGGCTGGGGCCGTGCGGCAATCCAAGTTTCGTTTACAATTTTCGTCGTTGTCGAGACGTGGCTGGTTCCATTCGAAGCTGCGCTGGTCGACAAGTATGGACCGCGCGTGATGGTGGCCGTGGGCGGAGTCCTCGCAGGGCTAGCGTGGATAGTTGACGCGCATGCGGATTCGCTCGCGGTGCTGTACATCGGCGGCGCCCTGGCGGGCGTGGGCGCGGGTATCGTCTACGGAACGTGCATCGGAAACGCGCTGAAATGGTTCTCGGGTCGTCGTGGCCTGGCGGCGGGCCTGACGTCTGCCGGCTTCGGTGCCGGCGCAGCGGTCACGGTCATTCCGTTAACATTGATGATCAAGTCGGCAGGCTATCAACAAACGTTTTTTACCTTCGGACTCATTCAGGGTCTCGTCATCCTGGTCGCGGCGATGTTCCTCGTAACGCCTCCAAAGGGGCGGCCTGCGGAAAAGAGTGCGGTCAACCCGAACGTTATGCAGGGCAACCGCGATTACGCGCCAGCACAAACGTTGAAGTCGCCCGTTTTTTGGGTGATGTACGTCATGTTCGTGCTCGTGGCTTCAGGCGGCCTCACGGCGGTCGCCCAGCTCGGTTCGATTGCAAAAGACTATTACATCGACAACATTCCGGTGACCATCTTCGGCATAACCGCAGTTGCGCTAACCTACGCGCTTTCGCTCAACAACATCATGAACGGAATCACGCGCCCGCTACTCGGATTTTTGTCCGACCGAATCGGCCGGGAATATACGATGTTTGGCGCGTTCTTGCTCGAGGGCATCGGCATCTTCGCCCTGATGAAATGGGGCACGACGCCGGTTTCTTTCGTGCTTCTCTCTGGCATCGTATTCTTCGCCTGGGGCGAAATCTACAGCATTTTCCCGGCTACGACACGCGATCATTTCGGCCAGAAGTTCGCCACGACAAACTACGGGATGCTTTACACCGCTAAGGGAACGGCGGCGTTGCTCGTGCCGCTGGCCAGCGTAATCACTTACGCTACCGGCAACTGGACCGCGACGCTTCTTATCGCGGCTGCGTTCAATATCGTAGCGGCTCTCATGGCGATATTCGTACTGCGTCCGCTCCGTCGCAAAGAAATTGGAAAAGATGTTTCGGTAAGTGCTCCGATGGCGTCGTCCATGACGGCCGCAACTTAACTTCTTCACGCGCAAATCGTATATAGAAAGAGGCCTGCATGCGCAGTCATCCACTCAAGATCGCCGGCGTCGGCGCGTTTATACTCATCGCGGCGATAGTTCCGCAGCCGGGGACGGCGGCTCCAAACGAAGTCGTCGCGCTCGTCGCGTCTAACGCGAAAGGCGCCTTCACGGAAATCATCAAGGACTTCGAAAGCAAGCACAAAGGCGTTACGGTCAAAGCGAGTTATCTTGGCGGCAGCGATATCGGCAAGATGGTCGACGAGCAGCAAGAGGCCGACGTGGTGCTCGTCGGCAGCGCTACGACGAAAAAAGAAGCGAATTTGCTCGGGCCGACCACGGCGGTTCTGCGCAACAAAGAAGTAATTCTCGTGCCCAAGGGCAACCCAGCGAAGATCAAGGTGCTCAAAGATCTTGCCAATCCCGGCGTCAATCTCGCCATCGGAACGCCCGATTCGGCGGTTGGTAAACTTGCGAGTCAAGTGATTCAGAATGGCGCCTCGGTATATGGTTTCGACTTCGTGAAGGGCGTTCGCGATAATGTGAAGGTCCAGGCGGAGAAGGGCAGCGATGTTGTCGGCGCCGTGGGCGGAGCCGCAAACGCGGCTATCGCGTTCGGATCCGATAAGAACGACGCTAAGTACACGACCATACCGATCGAAGATAAGTTGAACGTCGTGTCGACGTATGAGATGGCGGTAACGAAAAACTCGAAAAACGCAAAGCTGGCCGAAGCGTTGGTCGACGCCGTCCAAGGGCCTAAAGGGCAAGCAGTCCTTCGTAAGTTCAATTACATGGCACCGAAATAACTTCCGATAAACCCAGCGAGATAGCGTGGCCAGCGCTCGGCAACTTCGATCGAACCTTCGCGCCTGCGAAACGCCAGGTGGTGAAGACTCCGGCTCGTCGATCGCAGGCCGCTAAGGGTGGGGGCGCCGGTGTGGTCGCGTGGGCGACGAGTTGCCGACGCGATCACGGCCAAGCCCCTACGGGTTGTTCAACGACATCTATGAAACAGCGTTCAGTTGCAATTAGCGAAATTATTGGTTCAACTAAGGTGACGCGATGCGAATCTTGCTCTTTGAGAGTAATCGTCAATTGTCGGGCTGGCTTGCGAAGGCGCTACGTCTCGAAAACTATGCGATCGACTCGGTGCACTCCGGCGAGGACGCCATTCACGCGCTCGGAACCGAGGAGTACGCGCTCGTAATTCTCGAGCTCATCGTTCCGCAGGACGACGGACTCGAGCTCATACGCCGGTTGCGTGCGCGGGGCAACTCCATTCCCGTGATCGTCCTTGCGGCAAACGCCACGCTCGACGGACGCATTTCCGGCCTCAACGCGGGCGCCGACGACTACCTCACGAAGCCGATTCATTTCGCCGAGCTGACCGCGCGTATCCGAGTGCAACTGCGGCGCGCGAATTTTCACAAAAATCCGATCGTCCATTGCGGCGAGCTCACGCTCGATAGCAATAGCCGGCAGTTTTTCTTAGGAGAAGTGCCGCTCGCGCTCACGCCTCGCGAACAGTCGGTTCTCGAAACGCTCATCTTCCGAGCGGGAGTGACGATTCGAAAGTCGTCGCTCGCGATGAGCGTATTCGGATACGAAGATGAAGCGCATCCCAATGCAATCGAGATCTACGTGCATCGCGTCCGCAAGAAGTTAGCGGGAAGCGACGTCGGCATTGTTACTCGCCGAGGGGCCGGCTACGTCTTGAAGGAGGCTGCCTCGCAACAATACCAGTCGGCGGCCGGTTGATGACGTCGCGTTTTGACAAGACCTCTTTAGCACTCGCTTGGGACCTGCGGTAGTAAAATGAATTTTGGCAAATTCGCTCTCGGACGCGCGAAGATGGTTATCTTCTTGGTGCTCGTGTTGGCGGTCCTGGGCTTCCATTCGTACCTGATCGCACCGCAAAGCATCTTTCCGACGATGAGCTTTTCGCGCATCGACATCGTAGCGGAAGCGGGCGACCTGCCACCCGAACGGGTTCGGATTGCAGTCAGCCTGCCGCTCTCAGCCGCTCTGCAGACCCTGCCCTCGATCTTACGGGTGCGTTCGACGTCGTCGCAAGGTGCGTCTGAACTCATTGCCGAGTTCGACCCCAGCACCGATCCCCGCGTCGATCAACAGTACGTGCAGGGCGCAATCTCAAGCGCTCGCGGCGAGATCCCGGCCGCTAAAAATATAACGGCGGAAATCGTGACGCCGAACGCTGAACCGGTCGTCTCCTACGCGCTCACGTCGCGCTCCATCTCGCAGGCCGTATTGCGTCAAGTCGCGCAGCGCACGATCGTACCGGCGTTCTACGGAACGCCGGGGCTCGGTAAAGTGCTCGTGATCGGCGGCCCGACGGTCGAGTACCACGTCGATCTCGATGCAAGCCGGCTTTCTGCCGTTGGTCTCTCCGCGAGTGACGTCATCGCTGCAATCACCGAAGCGAACAACGTCACGGCCGTCGGAGCCACCGAGCAGCGCTACCAGCGACAAGTCCTCATCGTCGACGCCCAATTACACGACGTGCGCTCCATGGCGGCTCTGGGAATCCCGCTTAAAAATAACACCACGGTTCCACTCGGGTCGCTCGGAACGATTCGCTTGGGAGTCGCGCCGCTCGCGAATCAAGCTGCGACCCGCGGCGAGCACGCGGTGATCATCAACGCGTACGCGCTTGCCGGTGCTGATGCGGTCGTTATGGCAAAATCTTTCAAAGCGCGCTTCGACGGCGTCCGATCGCGGCTGCCCGCCGATATCCGGGTTACGAACGTCTGGGACCAGACGACGCTAATCGTCGATTCGCAGACGTCGTTGCGCGACGCGATCTTGATCGGCGCTCTGCTCGCGATCATCGTCATCTACTTCTTCCTACGTAGCTGGCGCATGACCGTCGTCGCGGCCGCGGTGATTCCGCTCGCCATGTCGATCGCCATCTTCGTGCTCGAGCGCGCTGGGTTAACACTCAATCTCATGAGCGTCGGCGGTCTGGCGGTAGCCGTCGGGTTGATCATCGACGATACGATCGTCGTGATCGAAAATATTGCCCGCAATCTCGCGGAATTCCCCGATCGCGATCGCCAAGAAACCGTCGCTGTGTCTATCTCGCAGCTTGCGGTTCCGATGTTGGCCTCGACGCTAACGACGGTCGTCGTGTTCGTGCCGCTCGCACTGCTCACGGGCGTCACCGGTTACTTTTTCCGGGCGCTCGCGTTTACATTGAGCGCGTCGCTGCTCGTCTCGCTTAGTCTGGCGCTCTTCGTTGCTCCCGTCATCGCGAGCGCGCTCTTGAAGAACGAGCACGGCTCGGGTGAAGGCGGTGGTTCGCTCGCGCGTCGATATGAGCCGGTCCTGCGTTATGCGCTCGGCCATCGCGCATATGTGTTCATGGGCGCCGCGCTTGTCCTGGTCGTGACCGTCGTCTTGCTCAAGGCTTTGCCGAGCGATTTCCTCCCAAAAATGGACGAGGGCAAGTTCGAGATGTTTTATAAGATGCCGACCGGCACGACACTCGCGGCGACGGACGCAGCGGCCTCAGCGATGGAACGCATCATGGTGGCCGACCCGGCCGTCGCGGCGGATGGACGCATTACGGGGATCGACACGAACGGCTATTCGCCTACGCAGCCGAACACCGGAACGATCCGTATTACGCTCAAGAGCGGTAAGCGCGATTCGTATGAAGAGATCTCGAAGCGGTTACGCGACCAAATCAACGGCGCTGTGCCCGCCGCGGATCTCGACTTCCATCAAATTCTCGAAGACCAGTTGAACGATCTGTCCGGTTCGCCTACACCGATCGCGATTTCGATCGTTGGGCCCGATCAAGCGAAGCTGATCGAATATGCTGGTAAACTTACCGACTCTATCGGCAAGATCAAGGGCGTCGTCGATTCCAATCCCGGCGTCATTTACGACGATCCAACCCGTAACATCACGCCCGCGGAAGCTCATCTTGCTACGCTCGGCGTCGGATCGACCGAGTTGGCCGACGCGCTGTCCGCGCGGACCCAAGGCACGGTCGCCACCCAAGTTTCCGGCGGCGTGTCGCTCCTTCCGGTGCGCGTACGAGTTGGAAGCGCCTTGGGAAGCGGCGACTTTTCGTCGCAGTCGCTCACAACCAAAGGCGGCTTGACTTCGATCGGAGCTTTGGCGGGAATCGGGAAGCCGGTCCTTGCGAGTGAGGTCACCGAAGAAAATAGTCAGCGGCTCGTTCGGGTGACGGCGAATATCGAAAATGTGCCACTCTCGGCGGTCATCGATCAAATCAAGCACTCGATCTCGTCGCTCGGCTTGCCGCCCGGTTATTCGGTACGAATCGGAGGTCAATACGAAGCGCAGCAATCTTCGTTCCGGGAGTTTATGACCGTGCTTGGCGTTGCGGTCATCCTCGTCTTCGCCGTCATGCTCGCGACCTTTGGTTCGTTCCGCTTACCGCTCGTGATCCTCATGACGATTCCGCTTGCCCTCATTGGCGTAGCTCTGGGGCTTTTTGCCACCGGCACGCCGTTTAACGTCTCGTCATTCATGGGCTTGCTGATGCTCGTCGGCATCGTCGTGAAGAATGGGATTCTGCTCATCGACGTCGCCAACAAGCGACGCATGGCCGGTGACGACGTAACCTCGGCACTCGTCGTCGCCGGAAAGACGCGTCTGCGTCCGATCGTTATGACGACACTGGCGGCGATCGGCGGTCTCTTCCCGCTCGCGCTCGGGCTTGGGTCGGGGAGCGAAATGGAAAAGCCGCTCGCCATCGCCGTTATTGGAGGGCTGTCAACGTCGACGCTGTTCACGCTGGTCGTCATTCCGGTACTGTATGCCGCCTTCAGTGGCGGCGCCCGTGTCAGACGTCCCACGCTCCGGCGTGCTTCGGCCGTTACCACCGCCGTTGTACTGGCTATTTTCATGATGCTTCCGAGCATCGCACACGCCGGATCGCCGTCCAAAGCCACTATGTCCTACAGCGAACAATGGAAGACCGAATTGCTTACTGCCGTGCGCCGCGAGGCGCTCATTTGAGTTACGCCCGTATGGCGGCCAGCGCCGCTTTGTTGGCGTTGGCCCTCGCTGCACAGGCGTCGGCGATGGCGCAGTCGCCGCAGACGCAACCCGCGCCGGTGAGAAAGCCTGCAGCCAACCCTGCGGCTCCGGCCGGCGTGCCCACGAGTCCGAGTTCGCCTGTGACGCCGGGCCCACTGACGTCGCCCCGCCCCGGTGGGTCGACACCTGCGGGGGCGTCCCCGTCGCCCGGTCTGAGCTCAGGCGCGTCGCGCACCGGCGGCAAGTTGACGGCGTTTCACGAAGTGCGCACGCTTCGTCGTCCGTTGGTCTTCGCCGCGCTAACCGCCGCGAGCGCCGAAAACGCAGCGCTCGCGCTCTCGCCCGACGTGGCCGGGGCAAGGTCGAGGCTGTTGCAGAGCCAGTATGTGCTCGCGGGAGCGCGCTCCGGTATCGCGCCGTCGTTCATCGCGAACTATGTTCAGGCTCCTCAGGGAAATCCGCCGGGCCCCAACATCATCTCGCGGCAGGTGACCACCGGGATCCAACTGACGATCGGTGATTTCCTCGCCTATTCGCCCGCCGTTCGTGAAGCGGCATTTGGTTACGCCGCAGCGCAGGCCGATCTTGCTGCGGCGGTGATCACCGAACGTGTCAAGGTCGTCGGTTTTTACTTCGATGCGCTCAAAGCTCGAGCGGTTGCCTTCGCTCGGCGCGATGCGCTGACGCTCGCGACGGCTCAGCTGCGAGCGGCGCAAGTCCGGGCCAACAGCGGCGACGTACCGCAACTGGACGTGGTCCGCGCGGAAGTCGCTGCTGCGAAGGCCACCGCCGACGCAGAGACGTCGACGGCCGGCGACCTCAATGCGCTTGAAGCGCTCGCAATCGAGACCACGACACCTGCGAAAACGCTCGCCGTAACGACGCCGACAGAGTTCGTCGCGATCGATCCGAAGTTTACCGATCCCGAAACGGTTGTTGCGTTGGCACGTGCGCGCCGTCCGGAATTGATTTCGGCACGGCTTGCGGCCAGTGGGGCCCGCTCGGCTATCCGTAGCGCGCAAGCGGCAGGATTTCCGTTGCTCACGGTGAGCGGGGGCTATCTCGTCGGGACGGACTCCGGCGTGCCGATCAACGCGCCGACGATCAACGCGCAGCTCACCGTTCCGCTCGGTACGGTAAATCGCAATAAGGTCAGGGTCGCCGAGGCCCGGGCATTCGAAGCGCAAACCAAGGCGGGGGCGATCGAGCGCCAAGTTACCCTCGATGTGGCATCCTCGGCGCGGACGCTCGGCGCCTCCGGTCGCGCTGCCGTTGCAACGACCCGCGCGCGCCAAGCGGCTGAAACCGAGCTTCGTGCCACGCAAATCGGTTATCAGACGGGAGCATCGTCGAGCTTCGAGGTGGCCTTCGCGCGACAGTCATACTCGCAAGCCGTCGTCGACGAACTCTCCGCGCTGTACGATCTCGAGAAGGCTCGCGCGACGCTCGATATACAGCTCGGCTTATGAGTGACGTGTGCGCGCCGGTCCGCATTCCTTCGTGCTCCAGCAGGCGAGCATCGCGCGTCCAGAGAGTAGGACTATGAATTCTCGAACCGTTCGTATCGCGGCCGCATCTGCGGTCGCCCTCATTGCCATCGTCATCTTCTTATTGACGCGCCCGCATCCAAGCGCGGTGCACGCCGACGCGCCCGACAGCGCGCCATCCGTTGACACGGCCAAGGCGGTATTCGGGCCGTTCGTGGTTCGCGTCAGTGCGGCCGGGAGAGTCGGCGCGCCGGCTGGCAGCCAAGCCAAACTTTCCTTCGCAGGCTCCGGATTAGTGCGAGAGATCGCGGTTACCGTCGGCGAGCAAGTCGCTCCCGGCCAGACGCTCGCGCAGTTGGATAGCAGCGCTTTGGAAATCGACGCAGCTTCGGCGCGGGCCGACGCCGCAGCTGCGGCCGCGTCCTACGGCGGGGGGAGCGTTCCGACGACGGCGCTAGCGAGCGCGCAAGCGCGTCTAACCGTGGCGCAAGCGAAACTTCGCGTAGCGGCGAATCAGACCGGCAGCGTTAATAGCGATGCCGCAGTCGCACAGACGGCTATTCGCCAATCTCAAGAAAAACTTGCCACCGATCAGCACGCCCTTGAACGTGCGCAGCAGATCTACGCAGCCGGGGTCGGTGCGCGCAAGGATGTCGAAGCAGCTCAATCACAGCTCCGGCTCGACCAAGCGGATTACAGTGCGAATCGAAGCCGCCTTTTGAGTGCGACTTCGTCGATCGGGGGTGCGACGCAGCAAGCGCGCGCCGATTACCAGCAGGCCTTGAACGACGTCCGGGCGGCGCAGGCGCAGATCGGCGTCACGGGAGCGCTGGCCGCCTCCGCCCGTGCGAAGCAGGCTCAAGCCGAACGTGCGCTAGATAGCGCGACGCTGCGTGCGCCTGCGGCCGGCGTCGTTCTGCAAATCCTCAAGCATGTGGGCGAAGCCGTCGATCCGACGCAACCCGTCATTGTAGTCGGGCCAAAGAGCGATCGTTCGGTGACACTTGCCGTCGCGGGTGCTGACGGCGCCTTAGTACGCGTCGGCGACCGCTTGACCGTGACCGATCCCACCCGTCGATCGACTGCAGCGGGCCGTGTCTCGGCGGTGGTGCCCGCCGTCGATCCCTCTACGCAGACGACGACCGTCGTCGCGTCCGCCGTGCCCCCCGACAGCGCGCCGGGCAACGCGGTGACGGGGAGCATCGAGGTCGCGACGCACCGTGGAATTATCGTTCCCGCGACCGCATTGATCGACGATCCCCAGACCGGGAAGACAATCGTCTTCGTACGCAGCGTGGATAACAAAGGCGAGCAAAAGTACGTTCCTCGCGAAGTAACGGTCACCACCTCGGACGAACACTCTGCCCTCATTAGAACCGGCATCCGTAATGGCGACGTCGTCGCCGCGCAGGGTGCGTTCGATTTGCTCGCTCCGGCGGGTGGTGGATAAGCCCGTGTCGGCGAAAGCAATTTGAAAGTTTTTGGCGATATGATGTATTCTGGGGCGCTCGCCATCCCGCGTAGCGGGTCAGTTTCTGCTATTTTAACTTGACAAGCCGTTCGTCTTGAGAGGACCGCATGAAATCAGTGGTATCGAAATATTTAGTCGCGGCTGTCGCGCTTAGCCTTACGGTGAGCGGACCCGCTTCCAGCGCCGACACGAAGACTACATTAAAGACACAAATCCTGATCGGTCAGTTCGGCTCGAAGTGGTCGTACGATTTCAGCGATGTCGATTCGACAAAGGGATTATATTATCTAACCGATCGTAACTCGAAGGCCGTCGACATCGTCGACGTTCACACGAACGCCGTGCTCGCGAAAGTTCCCGGATTTACAGGCTTCAAGGGCAAACCCGAAATCTCGGGTCCGAATGCGATTGAACGCGTTCCGGGCAGCGATCTCGCTTTTGTTAGCGACGTCAATAGCGTCAAGGTCGTTGATCTCGCGAAGCGCGCAATCGTGAACTCCATCGTCATCCCAAACACGGCCGGTAATCGGCTCGACGGCGGGTGCATCGATCCGGTCGATAAGGTCGTAATGTTCGCTGCGGCGGACGACGAGACGCCGAGCATATATTTTATCTCGACCGATTCGCAAAAGATTCTGGGGAACGTAAAGTTTCCGGGAGCGAGCGGTCTCGAAGGGTGCCAGTACGAACCGACGACGAAGAGTTTTTACCTCGACGTGCCGTCGAACAAGAAGAACCCCGGCGGCGAAGTCGATGTGATCAGTGGCGCGGAAGCGGCTGCCGGAGCGCCGAAGGTAGCGAAGATATATCCTTTGATAGGCTGCGAGCCCGCCGGTAATGCGATCGGGCCGACAATCAATGGAAAACCGCAACTAGCCGTCGCCTGCGATCCGACGGATGACGCGAAAGACGGAGATCCGCTCTTCACGCTCGTGATGAATGTGATGGACGGAAGCGTCGTCAAGATACCGCAAACGGGCGCCGGCGACCAAATCGCATATAACGCGAAAACGAATAAGTACTATCTGGCCGCAAGAAACTGGTATCCGTCGGGCAAAGCCAAGGTAGGGCCCAAGGAGTCGGTTCTCGGCATTATCAATGCAGGCTCCAGCGCGGCGCCGCCTTCGTTTGCTGAAAACGTTCCGACGTGCTTACCGTCGGGAACGAGCGGTTGCAAGAGCGGCGCGCACTCCGTCGCCACGGATTCCGGCACCGGGCGGACGTTCGTACCGGTCGGCACTCCGGGAGCATCCGTGATCAACGTGTACGGCGAGTAATCGCCGCCTCCGGTAAACGAAACGCGCCGATTTAGGTCGGCGCGCTTTCGTTTATCAGTGCAATCGTCAGCGCGTCACAGTCCCAAATACGCTTTTTGAATCTCATCGCTTGCGAGCAATTCCGCCCGCGTCCCGGTCGTGATGATGCGGCCGGTTTCGAGAACGTATCCTCGCGCCGCGACGTCGAGCGCGCCTTTGACGTTCTGCTCGACAAGCAAAATCGTCATGCCGCTTGCATTGATGGCCCGGATGCTAGAAAACAGCTCGCCGACGATGATCGGCGCGAGCTCGAGCGAAGGCTCGTCGAGCATGAGCAAATCCGGTTTGGACATCAACCCGCGGCCGATCGCTACCATCTGCTGCTCGCCACCCGAAAGCGTCCCAGCGATCTGCTTGCGGCGTTCCTTGACACGCGGGAAGAGCGCGTAGACGTCGGCCAGCGTCCCCGCGCACGCCGCCCGCGCGCGCCGCGGGTACGCGCCGAGCAGCAGATTTTCTTCGACCGTCATTTCGGGCCACAACTTGCGGCCCTCCGGAACGTGCGCGATTCCCGCATCGACGACGTCTTGCGACGGTGCCATCGTGATGTCGACGCCGTCGAAGACGATGCGGCCCGATGTGCTATTGACGATGCGCGATATCGCACGCATGAGCGTCGTTTTGCCTGCACCGTTCGCGCCGAGAAGCGTGATGACTTCGCCGCGTTCGATTCGCAACGAACATCCCCAAAGCACGCCGATATCGCCGTAGCCGACGACGAGATCTTCGATCTCAAGCATGCGTTGCATTCCCGAGGTATGCAGCGATTACCGTCGGATCGCGTAGAACGTCGTCGGGTAATCCCTCGGCAACCTTGCGGCCTTCGACCAGGACCATGAGACGCGAACACAGTCCGCGTACGGCGCGCAGATTGTGCTCCACCATCACGATGGTCGTGCCGCTCGCTCGAAGCGATCGAATGAGATCGAGCGTCCTATCGGTCTCCGTGGGATTGAGCCCGGCGAGAACTTCGTCCAACAAAATGACGGCGGGATCGGTTGCGAGCGCGCGCGATTTCCAGACGCTTCTGTCCTGAAAGATTGAGTTCGCGCGCGGGCTGCCTCGCGCGCGTGGCGATCCCGCAGCGTTCGAGTACGTCCAGTGCGATCTTCCGCGCTTCCGTACGGCCCTTCGGCTGCGGTCTCCGCCCGAAGAACGCCCCGATCGTCACGTTGTCGAGCACACTCATCGTACGGAACGGCCGGACGATTTGATGCGTGGCGACCACGCCCTGCACACAGATCGCCGCCGGCGAGCGTTTCGTCAGCGGTTCGCCGCGAAACGTCACGCTGCCGGCCGAGGCCCGCATGATTCCGGAAACGAGCCGGAAGAGCGTCGATTTACCCGCTCCGTTGGGTCCGATCAATCCGAAGATCTCGCCTTCGGGAACGTCGATATCCACATCGCGAACCGCGACGAGGCCGCCGAAACGCTTCGTCAGCCCGCGCCCTTGCAAGATATACTGCGCCACTTACGATCCGGCTGCGCGCGCCGGCGAGCGCTTTCTCCGGTCGACGAAACGCTGATAGGCTCCGAGCAAGCCCTTCGGTTCGTAGAGCACGATAGCCATCAGCAAAAGTCCGAAGGCGAGCAAATCGAAATTCTGAAAATTCGCCTCCAGTTGTTCGCGAATCGCCGTATAGATGACAGCGCCGATCAGCGGGCCGCTCACGGTACCGAGGCCGCCGATGATCGGCATGATCACGAGCGCGATCGCCGTCGAAAAGCCGAAGACGGAGTCGGGGCTGATAAAGAGATAGTGTAGCGCGTAGATGCTGCCCGCACACCCCACGATGAACGCGGAGATGAAGAGCGCCTGCGTCTTCGCGATGGCCGTGTTCACGCCGAGTGTTTCCGCGGCTTCGGGATCGGCTCGCACGGCTGCAAGAGCATAGCCGAAACGCGAGCGCTGGATCCAGACGGTGACGAGTACGACGATCGTGCACAAGGCGAGCGCGATGAAATATTGCGTGGTGACGGGCAGCGACGCGGAAAGCGTGATTCCCGATGCACCGCCCGTGAGCGACGTCCAGTTCAGCGCGATGAGTCGCGTCGCTTCGCCGATTCCGATCGTTGCGATGGAAAAATACGGCCCGGTGAGACGAAAGCACGGAATGCCGATCAACAGCGAAAAGACCGCGGCCAGAACGCCCGAGAGCGCAAAAGCGAATACCAACGGCACGTCGTGCTGGACGAGGATTCCCGTCGTATATGCGCCGATACCCAAGAACGCAGCGTGCCCGAACGAAACCTGGCCCGCGAATCCGCCGACGATATTCCAGCCGGCGCTCATCGTGCCGTACAGCACGATGAGAAAGAGGACGTCGAGCGCATACTCCGCGCCTGGCGCGACGAACGGAAAGGCCGCCGCTGCGAGCAGGATGAGGGCGAACGCGATCGGCTTAGCCACGCCGGAGGCTCCGCAGCATACCTGAAATTCCTTTCGGAAACGCGACGAGCACGACGACGAGCACAACGAACGAAATGAGGTTCTGCAACGACGCGGCCATGTAGCGCACGCCGAATGCTTCGGCGAGCGCGAGCGAGAGCGCGCCGAAAGCGACGCCTACGAACGAGTCCAGTCCGCCGAGTACGATTATGCAAAACGATTTGAGCAATAAGGTCCGGCCGAAATCCGGGTTGAACGAAAACAACAGCGAGAGCAAGGAGCCTGCAAACCCGGTGAGCGCGATTCCGATGCCGAAGGCGATGCCCATCACACGGTCGACGTCGATTCCGGTGATCTTCGCGGCTTCGCGATCCTGCGCGACCGCGCGAATCGCTCGACCGAGCTGGGTTCGCGTCAGTAAAAGTTGCAACGCGACGAGCGCCAGCACGCCCGCGACGAAGACGTAGATGCGCGCCCACGCGACTTGAATGGAACCGAGCTTCAGCGAAGCGTCGATGAACGGCGTTTCGATCGAACGCGTGTCGCCCGTCCAAATCACATACGCGAGGTTCTGGAGCACGAGCCACAATCCGAAGAGCAGCAACAGCGAGACGATCGGCTCTTGCCCGAGCACCCGCCGCACCAGTATGCGTTCGATCGTAAAGCCCATAAGGAAGAAAAGCGGTACGATGGCGAGCGGCGCGAGCAACGGGTCAACATGGAAGGACGACCACATCCACCAGGTGATGTAGGCTCCGAGCATGAGGAACCCCGCGTTTGCGAGGTTGATCACCTTGAGCACGCCGTAAATGAGCGCCAGGCCATACGACATCGCGGCGTACAGCCCGGCGACCAAAAACGCCGAGATCAGTGTCTCTACGGTATCGATGAACTTCTCGATTACGGGATAGGGAGGACGGCGGAACCGGTTTGTTCCGATTTCGGCCAAACGATCGAGACTTTGCCCTCGGGCAGATTTTGGGTGACGACGAACGGCGCGTCGATCTGCCCATTGGCTTGGAAGCGGATGTGACCGCCTGGCAGAATGGTGTCGCGGATATCGATCTTGCGCAGGGTTGCGACCACGCGCGCCTTATCGACGCTGCCGGTCTGCGTGATCGCAATGAGCAGCGTCCGTGCGGTTTCATAGGGTAACGCAGCGAACCACTCGAGCGACGACGCCGGGTACGCCTTAGCCCATTTGTCGTCGAACGCTTTGACAGCGCTGCTGGGAATGAGCGAACTCCACCACGAGGCCGCGACGATGTAGTCGACGCCGTCGCCTAGCGCGGCGCGGGCGTTCTTTTCTGGACCGCGCGCACCGTATGTCAGGTAGGCGTGTTTGAGGCCGGCTTGCCGATACTGGCGCTGCATCGTTATATAGTCATCGAGGTGAGCGTCCGACATGAACGCATTGGCTCCCGACGCTTTCACTTTTTGCAGGAGCGGCGTAAAATCTTTACCGTGCAGGTCGAACGCTTCGTTCATCACGATCGCATAGTTCCGCGGCTTCTGCTTCGCGCGCAGTTGTAGACCTTTCACGAAATCACGGCCATGCGACGTGTTCTCGTAAACGATCGCCATCTTCAATGGCCTCGGCAACTTACCGTCGGCCTGCATTTTCTCGATGAAATCGCATTCGGAGAACGCGAGGTTCTCAATCGAGGCCAGGAGCCCGAAGACCGTGGTGTAGCCGCGGTTGTAGATCCCGCTTGCGGCGCCGCCCCCCACCGACATACGGAATCTTGTGCTGCTGCGCGACAACGGTCTGGGCCTCCACGAGATCGGTCGAGTACCCGCCGAGGAACGCGTCGACTTTGTCTTGGACGGCGAGACGTTCGTACAAATTACGCGACGTCGCGGGATCGGTCTTGTCATCGTAGATGAGGAGCTTGACGGGCACCTTTTTCGAGCCGACCTGAAGCCCACCGCGGTCGTTGACCTCTTTGACCGCAAGTTCGTAGGCGAGTTTGAAATAACCGCCGATGCGGCTCTCCTCGCCGGTCAACGGGAGGACCGCGCCGATGAGCACGGGATCGGACGCCGTTTGAGCCGCGATCGGCCGAACCGGTCCGGCAAGCACGAGTACGAGCGCAACGATCGCGGAGCGGATGGCGAAGATTCTTTTCATCGGATTCCCTCAGTGAAGGGTGTTCTTTCGACTGTACGATGCGCGCCATGGCGGAACAATCGTTCACGCCGCCGTAATCGTTACGCGAAACGCAACGGTCCCTTGGAGAACACACGATCGACCGCGACGACATCTCGCTCCACGAGCTGCGCCTGTTCTTAGAGTTCGCCCGTACCGAGCATTTAAGCCGCGCAGCCGACGCCCTCGACCTTTCGGTTGCCGCGGTTCAGCGCGCGATTCGTTCGCTTGAAGACCGTCTCGGCGTCCCGCTTTTCGTCCGCGACGGCCGACGCCTGCGGCTCTTGCACACGGGCCGGGTGCTCGCCGATCAAGCGGCACGGGTTCTACAGGCCCGGGACGATGCGGTCGACGCGGTGATGCTTGCGGCTGGGCGCGCGGAAGAAGTCGTGCGGATCGGTTATCTCTACTCGCTCGGCATGCGCGTCGTACCGGATCTCATCGCCGCACTCAAAGCGCGCGAACCGCAAACGCGAATCGTGCTCAAGCACGGGTCGACCGAGGCGCTCGTCGGCGAAGTCCTCGCGGGCCAGCTCGACGCCATTTGCGTCGCGCCGCTCCCGGAAGAAACCGACCTCGAGACGCTTACCCTGTTCTCCGAGCCGCTGCTTTTATGCGTCGCATCGAACGATCCGCTCGCGCGGAGAAGCCAGGTGGATCTGCGTGTCGTACGCGACCGGCCGTTCGCCATGTTAAGACAGGGCTTCGGAACGCGCGCGTACATGTTCGAAGCCTGCGCCCGTGCCGGTTTCCGGCCGAAGCCGGCCTACGAAGTGGACGACATTTTCGCAGTTGAAGGCCTCGTCGGCGCGGGCCTGGCCGTATCGGTGATGCCGGCGCGCATGCAAGATCACGGACATTCGCGCGTTGCCTACGTCTCGCTCGCGCCGAGCTGCGCGAGTCAACGTACTGTCGGGCTCGCGTACCGGCGAGGTGGAACGCGCCACCGGGCACTTGCGGCTTTTCTCGCGAGCGCGCGCGCGTTGAGCCCGGCACCCTAGCGCCGAACGTTGCGCGCGACGCGATGATCTCGCCGTCCCGTAGCGTTGTTTAGCGATACGAAAGCGCGGTACCGTCGAACGCATGACGCAGCTAGTCGAGCGCGATTGGTCCCGGCGTGCATCGGCGAAGATGCAGCGTCTGGCCGACGCTGCGGCGCTGCTCGATGGCAAGATCTTCGCCGAGCGAGATACAGTCGGGCTTCTGGAAACGCTGATCCGCCCCGGCGACCGCGTCTGTGTTGAAGGCGACAATCAGAAACAAGCCGATTTTCTCTCGCGGATGCTCGCGGCTGTCGATCCCGCGCGCGTCCATTCACTGCATCTATTGATCTCGGTTATCGGCCGACCCGAACACATCGATCTTTTCGAGCGCGGCATCGCGGAACGCGTCGATTTTTCGTACGCCGGCCCCCAAGGACTACGGCTCGCGCAGGCGCTCGCAAGCCGCGACGTCAAAATCGGCGCGATCCATACGTATCTCGAACTGTTCGGGCGTTATTTCGTCGACCTCACGCCGACGGTTTCGCTCGTCGCCGCCGACGCGGCAGACGCCGATGGTAATCTGTACACAGGCGCCAACACGGAAGAGACACCGACGATCGTTGAGGCGACCGCGTTCCGCAACGGAATTGTCATCGCGCAAGTCAACGAGATCGTCGGCAAACTTCCGCGCGTCGACATTCCTGGGTCATGGGTCGATGCGATCGTCATTGCAGACCAGCCGTACGCGATCGAGCCGCTTTTCACACGCGATCCCGAAAAGATCGACGACGTGCAGATCCTCATGGCGATGCTGATGATTCGCGGCGTGTACGCCAAACACGGCGTCAAGCGGCTCAACCATGGGATCGGCTTCGATACTGCGGCGATCGAGCTCATCCTTCCGACGTACGGCGAGACGCTCGGCTTGCGCGGCGAAATTTGCACGCATTGGGCGCTCAACCCGCATCCGACGATGATCCCGGCGATCGAATCCGGCTGGGTCGAGAGCATCCATTGTTTCGGCGGCGAGCTCGGTATGGGGAGATATATCGCCGCGCGTTCCGACGTGTTTTTCACCGGCCCCGACGGCTCGATGCGTTCGAACCGCGCGATGTGCCAGACCGCCGGATTGTACGCAACCGATCTTTTCGTCGGTTCGACGCTGCAAATGGATCGAGACGCGAACTCGTCGACGGCGACGCTCGGGCGAATTACGGGCTTCGGCGGGGCGCCTAACATGGGCAGCGATCCGCACGGTCGCCGGCATGCCACGGATGCCTGGCTCGGCATCGCTCGCGGGGAAAGCACGATCGAACGTGGCCGTAAGCTCGTGGTACAACTCGTGCAAACGTTCCGCGAATCGGGTCGGCCGACGTTCGTGGAAGAACTCGACGCAGTTGAGCTCGCACGCAATTTTGGGTTCGCCTTACCGCCGGTGATGATCTACGGCGACGATGTCACGCACGTCGTTACGGAAGACGGCATCGCCTATCTCTACCGTGCGCGCGATGTCGACGAACGGCGCGCCGCACTCGCCGCGGTCGCGGGCGCAACGCCCATCGGTATGGAGCGCAGTGCTGCCCGCGTCGACGCGTTGCGGGCGGCGGGCGTCGTTGCGTTGCCCGAAGATCTCGGCGTTCGGCGTAACGACGCGCGGCGTTCGCTGCTCGCCGCGCGGACGATGCGCGATCTCGTTGCGTGGTCGGACGGCTTGTACGCGCCTCCCGCGCGCTTCCGGAGCTGGTGATGCACGAATTCGTGATCGACCGCGCCGGTGGCGAACCTGTGCGCGCACGCGCGCACGTCGGCGTCGTCGCGTCGGGAAACCTGGAAGTCCTGTGCGAGCCGCCGCACCGAAGCGGCGCGCGTATCGTCGTGCGCACAACGGTCGATGGGTACGAAGCGATCTGGCGTGCCGTAATCGCGCGGTTTTTGGAACGTCACCCAATCGCAGCCGAGATCGAGATCAATGACTTTGGCGCGACGCCCGCAACGGTGAGTTTGCGCTTGGAGCAGGCGCTGGAAATCGCCGGGTGAGCCGTCCGGCGGCATACGCATCGTTCGCCGAAGCGACGCCGCGTGAACGGCTCGCGGGATTACTGGACGCGGGAAGTTTTCGCGAGGTTCTCGGGCCCTTCGATCGCGTTGCGTCGCCGTATCTTGCGGCGCACGCGCTCGTCGCGCAAAGCGACGACGGCGTCGTTGCCGGACGCGGGATGCTCGATGGAAGGGACGTCGGCGCAATCGCGATCGACGGCCGTTTTCTCGGCGGCTCCATCGGCGAGATAGGCGGTGCGAAAGTTGCGGCGGTTCTCGAACTTGCGCGAGACGGCGCGGTCATCGCTTTCGATACGGGCGGCATCCGCTTGCAGGAAGCGAATCTCGGCATCCTCGCAATCGCCGAAATCTGCGATGCGATCGTAGCCTTGCGGGCGCGTGCGCCCGTCGTCGCGGTCATCGCCGGGCGAGTCGGCTGTTACGGGGGGCTGTCGATTGCGGCCGCGCTCTGTTCGCAGATTCTCATGAGCGACGGTGCACGTTTCGGGCTCAATGGTCCTGAAGTCGTCGAGCAGGAGGCGGGTGTCGCTGAACTCGACGCGCGCGACCGCCCGCTGATCTGGCAACTGACGGGCGGGGCGACGCGTTTCGCGCAGGGGCATGTGGACGCGCTCGTCGCGGACGACATCGGTGAGATCGCCGTTTCGCTGCGGCAGGCGTTTCGTCTGCCTCGGAATGCCGGGCGTACGAGTCCTACGCGCCTATCGGCAATCGCGGACCAAATGGCGCGTTGATGCTGGAAACGATGGACTCGCGTGGCGTGCTTTGGCTGCGTGCGATCTTCGCGCCGGAGCCGTCGGCGGCACCGGGCTATCCGCCTTCAGTGCAGGTGGTCGATGGCGAGATCATGGGCGCGGCCTGGCGCGCGATTGCGATCGTGCCTGATGCGTGCGGGCGCTTTCCACGGGCCCGCGGGGGCGAACTCGGATTGGACGAAGGGTTTGGTCTCGCGCGGGCGATTTGCGAAACGCCGCGGCGTGCAGCATTGCTGGCGGTCGTTGACGTTCCCGGGCAGGCGTTCGGACGACGCGAAGAAGCGGCGGGGCTGCACGTGGCGCTCGCGGCCGCGGTCGATGCGTATGCGACGCAGCGCCGAGCGGGCCGCCCCGTGTTCGCGCTGCTCGTCGGCAGAGCGATTTCCGGCGCGTTTCTCGCGCACGGCTTACAAGCCGGATGGATCGGCGCGCTCGACGACGCGAACGTCGAGGTGCACGTCATGTCGGCGAGCTCCGTCGCTCGCGTGACGCGCACGACGCCGCAAGACGTGGCGCGTATCGCCGCGATCGTACCGGCGACCGCGCGTGATATTTCGACATTTGCGCAGTTTGGCGCGATCGACCAGCGTTTCACCGTCCGTGACGCCAATGCGCCCACGTTCGACGACGGCGCGGAGATTCGGGCGGCCCTGCAGGCAGCGCGAGCGGCCGGCCTGGGGGCTCGTTCGCCGCGCGAACGGCTCGATGTGCCGGCCGCACGCGCGTCGCGCCGTCACGCGCGCGGCGTTCGCGAGTCGATCTCGGCGTGGTGGACGCGTGAACGCGTACGCCCCGCACGATCTCCTCCGCGTCGATCCGGGCATCCTCGCTGCCGATGCACCGGATTGGGCCCGCTCTTCACTCGAGCGAGCTCCATGGGTCGTCGTGCGGCGCGCTTGCGAAGGGTCGACGATTCCGGTCGGCATTCGTGGCGCCGCGCGCGGCGAGCGCTACGCCGCGCGCATGCTCGTGTCGCAGATCCGCTGTTCGCTTACGCCGTACGTATTGCAGGCGCGCGTCGCCGCGACGGCGCGCCCAATCGATCGCGCTGGGCTTTTGTTGCGCGCCGCCGCCACGCGCGCCGGTCTTCAGCTCGGTTTCGTGGGGTCGTACGGCTTCGAGCTTGCGAGCGGCGCGCGAACGACGCACGACGACAGCGATCTCGATGCGATCGTCGCAGCCGCGCCACGCGTCCGCATGGTTGCCTTCGCGCAGACCTGTGAATTGATCGCAACCGTTACCGGCGTGCGTTTGGACATCGAAGTGTTATTGTCGTCGGGGGGCGCGGCGTTGCATGAAGTGGCGGGATCGAATCCGACGATTTTAGTCAAAACACAGGCTGGTCCGGTCCTCTTGCCGTGTCCGGCGTAACGGGCATCGCGCGCGCCGCGACCGCGGCACTTCTCGATGAATTGAGCACGACGCCGAAGCCGGGCCTCGTCGATCTCGAACATCGCGGTGCTCATCGCGACATGTGCGTCGAGCGTTTGCACGCGTCGGCCTGTTCGCTCGAACCGTTCTTTCAAGAAATAGCGACGTGCGCGCGCGGCAGCGACGTCTCACCCCAATTGCGAGAAGAAATCGGTGCCGTCGGGCGGCGCGCTGAGCGGGCAATGTTGCGCGCGAGCGGTGGACCGAATACGCATCGCGGTGCGCTCTGGGCGCTAGGATTGCTCGTCGCTGCGGCCGCAGCGACGGAAACGGCAGCCGACGCCGCTACGATTACCAAGCGCGTCGCTCAATTGGCGCGCCTGCCCGATCGTTTCGCCGGCGACGCATCCTCCAATGGCCGCAGGGCGTGGCGGCGCTATGGCGCGCGCGGTGCGCGGGGCGAAGCGGAAGCCGGTTTGCCGAGTGTGCTCGATGTCGCGTTCCCGCTCGTGCGCGCGGGTACACCGCGCGCCGACGTGCTGCTCGCGCTCCTGAGCCGGGTCGAAGATACGTGTATCCTTCATCGCGGCGGGCCACGAACGCTCGTCTTCGCGCGGGCCGGTGCGCGGCACGCGCTCGCTCTCGGCGGTACGAAAACGAGCGCGGGATTACGTGCGACACGACGGCTCGATACGTCTCTCGTCGCGCACAATGCTTCGCCCGGCGGTTGTGCGGATATGCTCGCCGCGGCTTTCTTTCTCGATGATATCGCGGTGTGATCGCATTTCTTTTTCCGGGGCAAGGTTCGCAGCGCCCCGGGATGCTCGAGGCGGTCGAGCGGCTTGCCGGCGCCCGCGATCTACTCGATAGAGCGACCGTGATTCTCGGCCGCGACCTACGCGCGGACGACACGGCCGATGGGTATCGCTCTACCGTCGTCGCGCAGCGTGCCCTTTTCGTTGCGGGTGTGGCGAGCGCTCGAGCATTGCAGCACGCGGGTGTAAGCGTGGATGCGGTCGCCGGTCATTCGGTCGGAACGTATGCCGCAGCGGTTATCGCAGGCGCGATCGACTTCGTGACGGCGTTATGTTTGGTGGATCGGCGCGCGCACCTGATGGCGCGTGCGTTTCCAGCCGGATATGGGATGGGCGCGATCGGCGGTCTATCGGAGCGCGACGTCGCTGAACTCGTCGCGGAGAACACCTCGAGCGCCGCGCCGATCTTCACGACGAACGTCAATGCGCCGGATCAAATTGCGGTAGCCGGTGCGCTTCCTGCAATCGCTCGCGTGATCGCAGCCGCGCGCACGCGGGGAGCGCGAACGGCGCGCTCCCTGGACGTCTGCGTCCCTTCGCATACGCCGCTCATGCACGACGTCGCCCGCGCGCTCGGACGTGAATGCGCCTCATGCACGATACGCGCAGCGCAGGTGCTATATGCGACGAATGTGGGCGGACGACTTACCCGCGATGCGGATCTCATTCGGCGCGACTTGGGCTGCGGAGTCTCACGGCCGGTGCGGTGGGCCGATGCCACGCGCGCGCTGTACGAACGGGGCGTCAGACTGTTTGTGGAGATGCGCCCGGGCTCCAACCTTGCCGATCTGGCTACGTACGCATTTTCAGATGCGCGAGCCGTCGCACTGGAAATAGCCGGCATCGATTCTGTCGTCGCGCTCGCTCAGCGTTTCTCGGAGCGGCAGCAAAAATTGTAGTCTTGCTTCCCGCACCGTGCGGAAAGGCACGGTATGCTCTTCTCATCGCTTAATCGTTGAAGTTTAGGATGCGACCGTACTCGCATCGACCTTCCGCGCTCGTGGGAGCGGCCGGAGCGCAGACGGGCGACCCGTCTTCCGACGTACGGAATCCGTCGATGGCAATGTCGTCGATGGAAACCGTCGTTTGCGATAAGGCCGACAGCGCCCTGATGTCGGGCTCGCCACAGACGATGCCGCTCGCGTCCGGTAACCTCGACAAAGACTCTTCCGTAATGATGGCCGCGCACGAGAACGAGATGCTCAATATGGCCAAGCTAGAGATGGGTTGCGGCGCAAACCAGAACGTACGAAAATCCGAGCAGCGGTTCATACAGGTCCGTCGGATGCATAGATTCTCGGGAGACTCGGTCTAATCGGCGTTGCGAACGGAGACCGACAGAGCATCGTCGCGTCGCGCGTCAGAGTCGCCAACCAATGCCGGAAACTGGACGCTCACCCGAGCACCGCCCTCCGGCCGATTCGAGAGCGCGAGGGTTCCCCCGACATTGGCAATGAGACCCTGCACGATCGCGAGACCGAGACCGGTGCCTTGTTCGCGCCCCCGCGAGTCGTCGCCGCGCCAGAATCGTTCGGTTCCGTGAAGCAATGCAGCGGGCGAGAATCCCGGGCCATCGTCGCACACACGTACTTCGGCACCCGCACCGGCACACGCCACTTCGATAAGGACATCGTGCCGGGCGAAATTGAGCGCGTTGTGTACGATTGCGCGCACGACGCGCACGAGGACCGCCTCCTCGACGTCAACATCCGCGCGCTCTGCCACGATGACGCGTAAGCGCAAACTGCGCGCGCGCGCGAGCGCGAACAGCTCGTCGGTGACGTGAACGGCGACCTCGGTGAGATCGGCGCGACCGCCCGTCGGCCTATCGATCGCGCCGCGCGCGGCGGCGAGCAGATCGCGCGTGAGCTCTTCGAGTTCGTCGACTTCGAGGATGATCGTGCGCAGCGCCTGATGCTCCGAGGCATCGCGAGCCGTCGCAAGCGCGTGTTCCGCCGTCGCGCGAATGACGGCGAGCGGCGCTCGCAACTCGTGGGATGCATCACTGGTAAAGCGTCGCTCGCGGGAGAACGCCTCCCCAAGCCGGTCGAGCATGCGATTGAAGGCCGTCGCGAGGCGACTCAATTGATCGTGTTCCGTCCCGACCCGCAAACGCGCGGAGAGATCCGTTGCCTCGATATCCGACGCGATGCGCGTCATCGCGTCGAGCGGTTCGAGTCCGCGTCGCGCGATCGTGCCGCCGATCAGCAAGCAGGTCAACACGATCACCGGCGCCGTGAGCACGAAGAACAGCAGCACATCGTTGTCGAGCGCACCGTCGCCATCTTCGCGCTGCCACACGGCCGCCTCGCCGCTAAGTCGCGCCGCGATGAGGATCGGATGCACGGCCACGCGCACGCTATTGGGCGCAAGGCCCACGCTCAGCAACGCAGCTTGGCGCGGATGCGCGCGGACGATCGTGCGAATGGCGGCCGGTACGCTGCCGAGCCCTTCGACGCGCTCTCCGCTCAAGGTGAAGACGGCCCCGCTGAACCCGGATGCCGCGAGGAGTTCGACGAGCTTACGCTCCTGGGGCGGACGCGCGATGAAACGGCCGCCGGGGAAGGCGGCTGACGATGCGACCGCCCCGGCGATCGGAACGAGTTTGCGATCGAGTTCGGCCGCTCCAAACCAATCGAAAGCCTTCATCGTAACGACGAACATGACGATCAGACTCAGCGACAACGTGGCTGCATACATGATCGTCAAGCGACCGACGAGTGAACGCACGTTATGTATCGTGGCGCGCGGAGGGCGCTGGGGCCACGGAGAGGCGGTAGCCCGCGCCGCGTACGGTTTCCAGCGGAGCCGCCACGCCATCGACCGTGAGTTTTCGGCGAATCCGGCCGACGTAGACGTCGATCACGTTGGAGACGAGATCCCGGTCGTGGACCCAGAGCGCGGTTTCGAGAAAGGCGCGTGTGAGCAGTGCATTTGGCCGGCGCAGAAAAATCTCTAGAAAAGCCGTCTCGCGGACCGACAGAGCGACGTCGCGTCCGCGTCGGGAGACCTGGCGCGTGACGAGATCGAGGACGATGTCCCCCGCCCGCAACTCATCTGCGATTCGCGCTCGGCCGTCGCGGCGGGTGACCGCGCGTAGCCGCGCGTCGAGTTCCGTAAACGTGAAGGGCTTGCGCATGTAATCGTCAGCACCCGCGTCGAGTCCAGCAGCGACGTCGGTCGGCAAATCCTTCGCCGTGAGCATGAGAATCGGCGTCTCGCGGCCAGCCGCGCGTAACTCGCGCGCCACGGAAATGCCGTCCGTGACGGGCAACATGACATCGAGCACGATCGCATCAAAACGTTCGGCCTTGGCGAGATCGGCGCCGCTCCTACCGTCGTACACGACATCGACGACGTGTCCGCGGTAGACGAGCGATTCGCGTAAGACGTCTGCCAGGCGCGCGTCGTCCTCTACGATGAGTATGCGCATCTCTTCCTAGAAACGCTTCGAACTCAGGAAGTTCGACGTGCAACGCCCTTCCACGGGGTGCCCACGCGAATGGGAAGAAGCTTTTCCGGAGATTCATCGGGGCTTCATGGGGGTCGACTATGCTGAGTGAGCCCGGTTCATGTTACGGCGGCTGTGACTCGCATGCCAGCCATCCCACCGGGCTCGAAGGATAAACCCAATGAAGCACCTGGCCGCGAGCGTTGCGCTCGTATCCGCCTTGACCGGCTCGGCCGGAGCGGCACTCGCGCAGTCGGCGACGGTTGCGGCCGTCGGCAATAACGGTTGCACGTCGGTAGCGCTCACCGAGAACACTGAAAGCGTCCAAGTGGGCGCCGTCGCTGTCGGGAACGTGACCTTGACGGGCGGCCCGGCGAGCTGTGTGGCCTCACTCGCGACGGATAACTCCAATGCGCGAGCAACGCTCGAAACCAAGTATGATGCCGTGTTCGTTCGGATCACGGCTCTGCACGAGGGTTTCACCAACATCAGCGTTCTCGGCGCAAACGGCTCGCCGATTGGAACCATCAAAGTCACCGTTTACCCGAGAGATCGTCGCGGATCGGTGTAATCGAGAAATCGTCGCCTCTTTGGACGGCTCACGCGATCTTGACATGACCGTGATGCCGTCAGCGGCAGTCGGATCGGTAGGTTGGTGTCGTCGGTGATGTCGAGCATATGCCAGGAACCGCCTTTGCCACGTCGATGACCGAAACGCTGCCGGCCAGATCGTTCGTCACGGCCATGCGCGTTCCGTCAGGCGTCCACGGTACGCTGAAGGGCTGCCTTCCGCCGTTTGGATCGTCGCTGCCGGCTAACACGCGCCGAATCTCCGCATCCGGCCACGTCGCGATTGCTTTCCGCTGATGATCGAGGCGAATTGGCCCGACTCGCCGGTTTCATCGCTATCGCTAACGCGGTCGCTCGTCGCTCGTCGCCGCAGGCGCGCAAGCGCGCTACTGGCGAGGGCCGATTTGAGAACGCGATGATTTTCGGGTGTTCACCGCCCCACGTGGCTGAAAGTCCATCGGCCCACACCGGCCAGCACATTGCTCGCGACGATGGCGCACGGAGGCGGCGTACGGTTCACGCTCTCGTTGCCTTTCAGCTGACTTCGAGCAGCGTTCGTCGACGGGTTTCCAAAACGGCTCTATTTGCCGCCTTTGTGGGCTCGCGGGTCGCGCGGATAGACCGACACTCGGATGACGCCGATGTCTTCGCCGCTCGCTCCGGTAACGGTAACGTTTGCGAAACCATCATGGAGTGCCCAAATGCGTACGCTCGCGAACCTGCCTTTTTTTTCTAGCGTTACGCGCACGTTCGGCGAATCGGTCGCAACCGACGCGACGCACTCCGGCGGACCTCCCAACACCGTATCGGATGCCAGCGCGAGGTTGCCGACCCGTACCGTTTCGTACTGTTCTTCCAGGGCGAGGGAAGCACACGTTTGCTTCGTCGGCGGATCAACTTGTGATGGCGGCGCGTCCGCCGAGGCCGACTTGTTGAATTCGGCCGCGAGCGCAACGCAGATGACAACGCCCTGCAGCGGTAAATTTAGGAAACGAAGAGGCCGCGTGATTGACATCCCGAGTACACACTTTCAATCGCGGCCTTTTATTTCGAGACGAACTGGCCGCGGTCTTCCAACCGCGGCCAGAGTCGAGCTACGTTCGACTGGATCTAGAACCGGTATTTTAGTTCCGTTTGAAGCCGGCTGACGCCGGTCGTGGGGAGGTTAAGCGAATCGCGATACGACTTCACGCCGTGCATGAATTCGAAACCGAAGTCCGTTTGAGGAACGGGGCTCCAAATGATGTTGGCATGAACCGTCTTGGTTTGCGTCGGCTGCGAGACATCGGCAGGAATGAAATCGGCCCAATAGTTGTGATTGATTCCGACGCCGACATTCGAGCGGATGAACGGGCTGAATGTGTGCGCGAAGAACGCTGCCGCACCATGTTCGTTCGCAGTGAACATTCTCTGCTGCGGCGTGCCGATGTTCGCAATTTGAGCACTCGATACCGGGACGAAGTCGTCCGGGGTATATTTCTGGATACCGTTGCCAAACCATGTCAGAGCGCCGAGGCTTGAAACCCCGTCGTGGAAGGCTATTGTGGCGCCGGCCATCATGCCGGCTCCGTCGGCGACGGAACGATGGTCCGCTCCATCATCGTAGGCAAGTTTGCGAAGCGTTCCGGAAACCATCGCATGACCCCATGGCGCGTCGATATTGTATTTGACGGTGAAGTCGGGACGCGGGTTATAGACCGACGGGTTCTCGACGACGGCGACCGGGGCCACCGCGGGCGCGCCGGCGGTAGCCGGAGTGCCGGTGGTCGCAAAGGCATATTCCGTCGCCGGGGTCTCGGCCGATAGCGATAAGAAGCCCTTGCCCAGTGGTAGGGTATAGCGTATTTGCGGCAACTGTTGCGCAGGCACGCCCGCGGGGCCGCTCGAGTCGAGGACTTCTTCTTGGTCTTCCTCGTCGATGAAGTTGGACAGATAGTGGCCGGCCAGAACGCGTCCGAGAATGCCGTACGCGTACAAGTTTCTCGGCCCGAAATTGTAGTTTTGGATCGATCCGTTGCCGACCAGCCCGTCGCAAACGCCGAGATTATTGGCGCACTGGCCGGGAATGTTCCCCGCGAAATAGCCATAGAGGTCCTGAATAAGGACCGTCTTGAGCTCGCCGTATTTGGTTGGCGTCCGCGTTTCGAAGCCAAAGCGCGTCAGCTTATCATGGAAATGATACGTACCTTGCGTTTGTCGTTGGGCCGGCCCACGCGGGACGGCCAGACCGACTTGGAATTTTCCGCCAAGGTACTGGTCCGGGTCGTAGAACGCTTGTAAATCAACGAATCCGTGAATTGCCACCGACGTGTCCGTGCCGGGTAGTTTGAAAGAACCTGGAAAGTCGCCGCCAATGACCCGATTGGAAGGAGCGGGCGTCGCTCCAGCGGCTGCGGCGCTCTCTGGTTGGGCCGGATTATCCGCGGCTTGGCGATTCTGAATCGCCTGAATTTGGGCGTTGAGCACTTGGATTTGCGCCTTCAAGTCGTCCTTTTCATCCGCGAGGGCCGGACGCGCCATGAAGATGAACGCGGACGCAAAAAGAGGCGCTGCCCATAACAATTTCCTGAACAATTATTTCCCTTTCCCACCCGGAAGAACTATCCTCACCGGATGAAAACATAGGAAACCTTTCACTGGCCTTTCAGTGTTCGAGCGTATCGTGCGCTCGCGCCATCGCTGAGGCGCGGCCCGAGCCGCACGGAGGTCAGCGAATCATGAGTACAGCGCCGTGGCGTTGCCGCACTGGCTTTTTCAACCGGACTCATTGCCGGCAGCACGCAATTCGCGTCGGCCGCCGACCCGCTGGCCGACACCGCCGCGGGGGTAGCTCCAAAATGCGCCGTCGGGGACGATGGCCGCGCAGGACGCCTCGGCTACGACGGCAGCCTCGGCCGTCCCGAATGAGCCGCAGCGAGCACGACTGCTGCAAATACTGACAAAGGGGGCAGGGCACGGGATTCGCCCGAAAAGAAGGCAACGAATTCGGCACCGGGCGCCCCAGCGGAACTCAATTTGATGTGTGCTGCAAATGACATAGCGCATGGAGATTGAAGATGCCGATCCGGTCGAATCCGGCTCGGTCCTGTTCGAGAGAGGTTATGCTTGTCTTTCCGTATAGTGGCGCAAACGTTTGGCATGGGTATGGCGATCGTCGTTGCCTGCGGTGCGGGTGAAGCCGTCGCTGGAACGTACGACCGGTTCGGCGTAAGCGATCAAGACGTCGCGCTTTACGAAAAAGCCGCCGCGTCGATCCCGGCGTGTGCGGCGGCGCACGTCTCCGACCGCGATCCGCTTCGGCCGAGCGGAAACCCACAATATTTGATGCACCTGGCGAGCTTGTACGGACAGTGTGGTGACGTCTTGCGGAAGCGGCACGTATCGCTCGGGGTGACGCGCACGAACGACCTTTTCTTAACCCTGAAGTGCTCAGCCCTCGATCCGGCGACGGGCGGATACGTCAGCGCGCCGGCATGCTCCGTACGACCTGTTTCGGCTGGGAATTCGTAAACGCGGGGACGCTCAGGAGGCCATGCGATCCAACCGGTAACCGCTGCGATTTTCCGTCGCATACTCGTCGCTGTCGATGAGTCGGCACCGTCCCGCGAGGCTCTTGCCATCGGGCTTGGTTTTGCGAAGACGAGCGACGCGACCGTCGTGCTTTGCCATGTCGTACGGTCGGTCGATGCGTACACGCGGGCCGAAGATGCCGAAAATGACGCCGGCGGCAACGTGATCCTTCAATTTGCGGTGCAAATGGCGCAGTCAAATTCGGTGCGCTCCGAAGTGCGGCTGCTTCGTGGCGATGCGCTGCCGGAATTGTTACGGGCCGCGGACGAGACAAACGTGGACCTGATCGTCATGGGTACGCACGGTCGTACGGGGTTCGATCGTTTTTACGTCGGCAGCGTGGCGGAAGGCGTTTTACGGGCCTCCTCCCTGCCGGTCCTCGTCGTTCGAGCGCGCCCGAGCGCGAACGAACGGCTTGCCGCACCGTAGCCCGATCCAGCGGTTGGCCCGAAATGTTGACCGCCGCTGTCGATGGTGTTATTCTTTGGTCTGATCGGATACGGGATCCCGTATGCAGTATCAGAGCGGCCCCGTTACTCGAAGTTAGGAGCTACTATGCCAAGGATGACCGCCGTGGAAGCCGCTGTGCGCGTCTTGAAAAGCGAAGGCGTCGACCTCGTCTTTGGAGTTCCCGGTGCTGCAATTTTGCCGCTTTACGAGGCGCTCAAGAACGACGGCACCATTCGGCACGTGCTCGTACGCCACGAAGAAGGCGGGACGCATGCGGCCGAAGGGTACAGTCGTGCGCTACCCGGCAAGATCGGGGTCAACCTCGGGACGTCGGGACCGGCCGGCACGAACATGGTGACGGGTCTGTACTCTGCCTTGGCGGATAGCGTGCCGATCTTGTGCATCACGGGTCAGGCGCCGCGAGCGAAGCTCCATAAAGAAGATTTTCAGGCCGTCGACATCGCGGCCATCGTCGCACCGGTCACCAAGTGGTCCGTAACGGTAATGGAAGGCGCGCAAGTGCCGTACGTCCTGCGCAAGGCTTTCCATCTCATGCGCTCCGGCCGGCCCGGTCCCGTGCACATCGATCTTCCGATCGACGTCCAGCGCGAGATCATCAATTACGACGATGAAGCGGACGAGCCGCTGGAAGTCGAGCGTCCGCGTCCCGGTCAGAAAGCTATCCGTCGCGCGATCGACCTGCTGCTCGCAGCGAAGCGTCCGCTGATCGTAGCCGGCGGCGGCGTCATCAACGCGAACGCCCACGAAGATCTCGTGACGCTCGCCGAGCTGACCAATACGCCCGTGGTCCCGACCTTGATGGCCTGGGGCACGATACCCGACGACCATCCCCTCAACGCCGGTATGGTGGGCTTGCAAACGCAACACCGCTACGGCAATGCCAATTTTCTCGATAGCGATTTCGTGCTTGGGATTGGTAACCGCTGGGCGAATCGCCATACGGGGACCGTCGACATCTACACGGGCGATCGCACGTTCGTGCACATCGATATCGATCCGACGCAAATCGGCCGCGTATTCAGCCCCGAGCTCGGCATCGTCGCCGACGCCGGCCTGGCGCTCGAGGCCCTCGTCGCCGAAGCGGGCGAACGCAAACGAGCCGGAGCGTTGCCGTCGCGAGACACGTGGGTGTCCACGGTCCAGGAGCGGAAACGCACGATGCTGCGCCGCACCGATTTCGACAACACGCCGGTTAAGCCGCAGCGGGTCTTTCAAGAAGTCAATAACGCCTTCGACGACGACACGCAGTTCGTCACAGCGATTGGGCTCTACCAAATCCTTTCCGGCCAGCTACAGAAGATAAACAAGCCGCGCAACTACATCATTTGCGGACAAGCCGGTCCGCTCGGTTGGGAAGTCTCCGCGTGCACGGGTGCGAAGCTCGCAAATCCGGCGAAAAAAGTCGTCGGCATCGTCGGTGACTATTCGCTGCAGTTCTTGATCGAAGAGCTGGCCGTGGCGGCTCAATACAAGGTTCCGTTCGTGATGATCTTGCTCAATAACGCGTATCTCGGACTGATCCGTCAGGCGTCGCTGGGCTATAAGATGGACTACGAAGTTTCGCTGAGCTTTCACAACGTCAATGCACCGGAGATCGGGGAGTACGGCGTCGATCACGTGAAGGCTGCCGAAGCGATGGGCTGTCGTGCGATTCGCGTCTTCGATCCCGCGAAGATTGCCGATGCGATCGCTTGGGCACAGCGCGAATCCGAACGAATTCAGGTTCCCGTCATCGTCGAAGTCATCACCGAACGCATTACCAATATCGCAATGGGCTTGGAGATCGATAAGATCAACGAATACGAAGAGATCGTCGATCTTCCCAAAGCGGTCGCACCCGAGCCACAACTCGTCTAGCGCAGGAGCACGATGCCGAAGTTTGCCGCCAACCTTTCGATGCTCTTCACGGAACGTGATTTTCTGGCGCGCTTTTCAGCGGCCGCGGATGCGGGTTTCCGTGGCGTTGAGTATCTGTTTCCTTACGACTATCCCGCAGCCGATGTCGCACGCGCGCTGCGCGACGCGCGCCTCGAACAAGTGCTCTTCAACTTACCCGCGGGTGATTGGGCGGCGGGCGAACGCGGAATTGCGTGTCTGCCGGATCGCGTCGATGAGTTCAAGGCGGGCGTCGCCAAGGCGGTCGCCTATGCCGACGTTTTGGAGTGCAAGCGCGTGAATGGTCTTGCGGGAAAAGTCCCGGCAGGCGTCGCTCGTGAAGACGCACACCGGACGTTCGTGGCAAATCTGCGTTACGCCGCACACGAGCTCGAACGTGCGGGGGTCGCGTTCGTAACCGAGGCGGTCAATACGTACGACATCCCCGGCTTCTTCCTATCGCGTTCCGATCAGGCGTTCGCGCTCTTCGACGAAGTCGGCGCGAAGAACCTGACGTTCCAGTACGACATCTACCACATGCAGCGCATGGAGGGTGAACTCGCGGCGACGATACGAGCGAATCTCGCGCGCATCGGTCACGTGCAGCTAGCGGACAATCCGGGCCGGCACGAGCCCGGAACGGGCGAGATCAACTATCCCTTTCTCTTCAACGTCCTCGACGAGATCGGCTACACCGGTTGGGTCGGTTGCGAGTACGTGCCGAGCAGTGGGACCGCGGCGGGACTGGGCTGGGCGAAGGCATATCTACAGCCGGCGCACGCCGGCGCATAGGAGCGTCAGAGCATGAGTAACGTCGGTTTTATCGGCCTTGGGATCATGGGACGGCCGATGGCGGCCCATTTGCAGGCCGCGGGGCACCAGCTCTTTTTGCACACCAATGGTCCGATACCGGCCGAGCTCTTGAGCGCTGGCGGGATCGTTTGCGAATCTTCTAAAGATGTCGCGTCGAAAAGCGAGATCGTCATCACGATGGTGCCCGATACGCCCGACGTGGCGGCCGCGCTCTTCGCCCCGGGCGGCGTCGCCGACGGTCTTTCGCCCGGAAAAGTCGTCGTCGACATGAGTTCGATCTCGCCGACCGAGACGAAGAAATTCGCAGCGCGCATCGGGGAGCTCGGCTGCACGTACTTCGACGCGCCGGTCTCCGGCGGCGAGGTCGGCGCGAAAGCCGCCTCGCTTACGATCATGGTCGGGGGACCGGAGAGTGAGTTCGCGCGGATCAAACCGTTGCTCGACGCCATGGGCAAAAACGTCACGCTGGTCGGCGGCAATGGCGACGGTCAGACGACGAAGGTCGCAAATCAGATCATCGTTGCGCTTACGATCGAAGCGGTCGGCGAAGCGCTGCTGTTCGCATCGAAGGCCGGCGCCGATCCCGCGAAGGTCCGCGCCGCACTGATGGGCGGCTTTGCCTCGTCGCGCATTCTCGAAGTGCACGGCCAACGGATGGTCGAGCGCAATTTCGAACCGGGCTTTCGGATCGCGTTGCATCAGAAAGATCTCAACCTCGCGCTTTCGGGCGCGCGCGAACTCGGCTTGTCGTTGCCCAACACCGCGACGTGCCAAGAGCTCTTCAATTCCTGTGCCGCGCACGGCGGTTCCGCGTGGGATCACTCGGCGATGGTGCGTGCGCTCGAGATGATGGCCGATCACGCCGTCGCGGAAGCTCCCGTTACCGCCGCTCGTTCTTGATTGCGTCGCCGCCGGATCGTCGTCGCGCCCGATAAGTTCAAAGGCAGCTTATCCGCGCGCGACGTAGCGCGCGCGATCGAGCGCGGGCTCGCGCACGTGTTCGCCGACCGCTATGCTATCGAACTCATTCCGATGGCCGATGGCGGTGAGGGAACGGTGGCTGCATTCATCGACGGCGGTGCCCACACGGAATGGCGCAGGGTGTGCGGGCCTCGCGGCGCACCGGTCGATGCGGCGTTCGCGTTCGATGGCGACGTTGCGGTCGTCGAAATGGCGAGCGCGTCGGGGCTCGCGTTGCTCGCCCGCGATGCGTACGCTGCCGGCGAAGCGACGACGTACGGGACGGGCGAATTGATCCGCGCCGCCTTGGATTGCGGGGCGACACGTATCGTCGTCGGCATCGGCGGAAGCGCCACCAATGACGGCGGCTCCGGGATGCTCGCCGCGCTCGGCGTACGTTTTCTCGATGCGAGCGGAAACGCGTTGCCGCCCGGGGGCGTCCACCTATGCCATCTCGTGACGATCGATCCGACACACCTCGATCCGCGTCTGGGCGGCATCGCGCTCGAGGTCGCGGCGGACGTCGACAATCCGCTCTGCGGTCCAACCGGTGCGTCGGCAATCTTCGGCCCGCAGAAGGGCGCATCTCCCGCCGAGGTCGTGGCGCTCGATGCGGCCCTCGGGCATTACGCCGATCTCGCCGCGGCCACGCTCGGGCGCGACGAGCGCAACGTTCCGGGTACCGGTGCGGCGGGCGGCCTGGGCTTTGCCTTCGTTGCGTTTTTAGGCGCGCGTCTGCGCCCGGGTGTGGAGATCGTCGCCGAATTGCGCGGCCTGGACGTTGCGCTGCGCGGTGCGTTGCTCTGTATCAGCGGCGAAGGGCGGATCGACGCTCAAACACTGCACGGTAAAACGGTCGCCGGCGTCGCCGCTATCGCGCGCCGTCACGGCGTTCCGGTCATCGCGCTCGCGGGCACGCTCGATGCGGAAGCCGAGGACGCACTTTTCGCGCGCGGCGTGACGTGCGTGCCGATCCTCGAGCGGCCCATGGCCCTGGATGTCGCGATGCTGCACACTGCGGTCCTCGTGGAACGCGCCGCAGCGCGCATCGCTCGCACGATCGCGGGAACCTGGAACGTCGCGCAACGTTAAGCGGCGTCGCTCTGCGCCATGACGGCGTGTTTCGTATTGTGGATGTGGCGCGCCGTCGTTGCGACGACTGCTGCTTCATCGCGGGCGCGCATGGCGGCGAGGATCGCTGCGTGCTCGTCGACATTCGCGTGACGCCGCTCGGCGGTCGCGAGGGCAATGGAACGCCACGGTAAGATGTCGGCGCGCAAATCGCCGAGCATCCGTTTGAGCCGATGACCGTCGGCGAGCGCCAGTATGCGATCGTGGAACTGCGTGTCCAGGCGTTCCATCTCACTTGGATCGTCCACGTGTTTCGCCATGCGCTCGATGAGGCGCGAAAAACCGGTGAGGTCGCGTTCGCTCATGCGGCGCGACGCGCGTCGGGCCGCAAGCGTTTCGAGGGCTTCGCGAATCTCGAAGATGCATTCGACTTCAGCGCGTTTGAGTTCGCGCACGACACTGCCGCGCGCCCCGCGCGGCTCGAGCATCCCTTCGGTCTCGAGGCGACGAAGTGCCTCGCGGACGGGCGTTCGGCTCGCGCCGAGGGTCGCTGCGATCTCCGCTTCGATCACCGGGGAACCGGGTGCGAGCTCGCCGGAAAGAATCGCCGCGCGAAGCCGGTCGTAGACTTGGTCCCGCAGCGAGCGCGGGCGCTGAACGTGGCCGCGCAGGCCGGGACTGCCCGAGGATTCGAGCGCGCGTGTTCCCATATTACAAACGTAAGCCCGAGTTGCGCCGAGCGTCAAGTATTTTGGATCCGGTATCCCTTGACATACGGAATTTTCTTTCCTATCGTGAATCTTTCGGACCCCCACCTGTCGTTCGCCTTGCACGGGAGATCCATGAGCGCCGTAACGACCGCATTTCCAAACGTGCGTGACCGCTTCGTTGCCATTGTGGGCTCGCGCAACACGATCACCGCGGCGAGTGAACTACGCACGTACGAGTGCGATGGCTTGACCGGCATTCGCGTGACCCCCGACGTCGTCGTGTTACCGGAAACGACGCAGCAGGTCGCGGCATGCGTCATCCTCGCGCGCGAGCTCGGCATGCCGATCGTAGCACGTGGCGCAGGAACCGGTCTCTCCGGCGGGGCCGTTCCGAGCCCGGGTTCGATCGTCATCGGGCTCGCGCGGATGAAGAAGATTCTCGACGTGGATCTTCCGAACGAACGCATTTGCGTCCAGTCGGGTGTCATCAATCTCGACGTCAGCAAGGTGCTCGCGCCGCTGGGTTACTACTACGCGCCCGATCCGTCGTCGCAGAGCGTCTGTTCGATCGGCGGGAACGTCGCTGAGAATTCCGGCGGCGCGCATTGCCTCAAATACGGCTTCACCGTCAATCACGCGGTCGGCGCGACGGTCGTGCTGGCAACGGGCGAAATCGTTGCGCTCGGCGGACCGGTGTGCGACCCATTGGGCTACGATCTCATGTCGGTCGTCGTCGGCAGCGAGGGAATGCTTGGGATCGTCACCGAGGTGTGGCTGCGCATCCTGCGGCTTCCTGAAAAAACGCGCACGATCTTCGCTACGTTTGCGACGACCTTCCAGGGCGGTGCCGCGGTCTCGGCGATCATCGCCGCCGGCATCATCCCAGCGGCGGTCGAAATGATGGACCAGCTCGCGATGGAAGCGATCGTTGCCGCGACGGGCGTCGATTGGCCGCTCGATGTGGGTGCGTCGCTGCTGGTCGACGTCGATGGTTCCGCCGCGGAAGTCGACCACACCGCCGAAGCAGCGACCCGGATGATCTACGCGGCGGGGGCGCTCGATGTCCGCAGTCCACGCGGCGCAAACGAACGCGCGCTCATGTGGAAGGGCCGCAAGAGCGCCTTCGCGGCGGTCGGACGGATCAGTCCCAATTACATCGTGCAAGACGGCGTCGTACCGCGTAAGGAGATCTCGGCGGTGCTGCGCGAGATCGCGGCGGTGGCGGTCGCATCGGGCTTGCGCGTCGCCAACGTCTTTCACGCGGGCGACGGCAATCTGCATCCGCTCGTGCTTTTCGACGCGCGGATCGCAGGACAGGAAGCAATGGCCGAACACGTCGGCGGCGAGATCTTACGGATCTGCATGAAGCACGGCGGCTCGATCACGGGCGAGCACGGCATCGGACTCGATAAACAATCGTATATGGGTGAACTCTTCAGCGATGACGACCTGGAGACGATGAATTTCGTGCGCTGCGCGTTCGATCCCGACCGTGCGCTCAATCCCGGCAAGGTTTTTCCGACGCCGCGCCTCTGCGGCGACCGGCCCGGCACATTCGTCCTTTCGGCGCTCGAAGCGAGCGGCGAGGCGGGGCGCGGATGAACGCGACGGTCGCGCAGCTCGAGCCGCAGACGCCGGACGAAGCGGCGGCCGCGATGCGCGGCCTTGCGCGCTCCGGGGCGCGACTCGCGCTCGTCGGCGGCGGTACGCATGGCATGCCGATCGCAGGCGTCGATGCCGTGCTCATGACGGGCGGGATGCGCCGCATCCTCGAGTATGCGCCGGAAGATCAAACGGTCACGGTCGAAGCGGGGATCACGCTCGCGGAACTCCAGCGCGAACTCGCCGCGCACGGTCAACGGCTCGTGCTCGAAGTCGCCGATCCGGAGCGAGCGACCCTCGGCGGCGCAATCGCCGCAAACGCTTACGGTCCGCGCCGCCTCTGCTACGGCTCGCTCAAGGACCTTATCCTCGGCGTGACGTTGGTTCGCGCCGACGGCACGCCGGCGCACGCGGGCGGGAAGGTCGTGAAAAACGTTGCAGGCTTCGATCTTTCGAAGCTCATGGTCGGCTCGTTCGGAACGCTGGCGCTCGTTGCCGCCGCGACCGTGCGCGTCCATCCGCTGCCCGAAGCGACCCGCGCGTTCCGCGCGACCGCGCTCGAGCCCGCGCGCGTGTGGGCGCTCGTCGCGGCGCTGCGCGCATGCCGGCTCGAGCCCGCGGCGATCGTCGCATTCCGTGCCGGCGGCGACGCACGTTACGACGTCGATGTGCTCGTCGAAGGCTTCGAGGCCGGTGTCGCGGCGAAGGTCGATGCGTTCGCGGCCCTCGCCGCCGCCGAGCGTTGGAGCATCGGCGAAATCGATCCGGAAGCCGATCGCGAGGCCGATGCCGCCGTGCGCCGCGCGGGGACGCTTCGTCTGCGGGCGACGACGCCGGCAGCCGACTTCAACGCCGTCGATGAACGCGTTCTCACGCCGCTGTTTGGGGCGCTCGACGCGCCCTCAGCCGTCGCGTATCCGGCTCTGGGCATGGCCTTCGTGGCGGGAACGCCGCGCGCTGTCGGCGACGCAGCGTGTGCGCTTGGCGAAGCACGCGGCGATGCGGAACGCCGTGCCGGTTCGCTCGTCGTGGAGACGTGGCCAGCCGCAGACGCCGCCCGTTACGAACGGTGGGGGACGCCGCCGCCGTCGTTTCGACTTATGCAGGAACTCAAGTCGCGTTTCGATCCCGCCGGCCGGCTGAACCCGGGCTCCTTCATCGGCGCAATCTGATGCCGACAAGCGCGGGCCCCTGACGCGTGAGCTGAGCGAAAAGGAAGTTGCATGTTTCAACAGCTGCTGACGCCGGTCGCGGGCGCGTTGCTGCCATCGTTCATCGTGGCGGTCTTGCCGATTGTCGCCGTGCTCGCCGACCGGAACGTCGGTGACCGATCTCAAGGGCCAGGAAGGCGTCGTCTTCGCGCGCACGTTCCCGCATAGTATCGTGCTGACGGTCTTGCTCGGGCTGCTCGTCGCGCTTCAGCAGTACGTTATCCCGTGGATCGTGCCGCACTAGGACTCGAGGAAAAGTTCATGATCGTATCGCTCCCGTATGGTTCGTCGACGCTCCCGGTCACCGTTCCCGATGGTAGCGACGTGATCGCGGGAACGGAACCCGCGCCGATCGCGAACGAACGCGCCGCATTCCTACAGGCCGTGCGCTCGCCGATCGGCAGCGAGCCGCTACGCGATACGATCGCGCCGAACGAGCGAGTCGTCATCGTCACATCCGACGTGACGCGCGCGACACCCAACGATCGGCTGATCCCCTGGATCCTCGACGAACTCCCGCACGTTGCGCCCGAAAACGTCACCGTGCTGATCGGTACGGGCTCGCATCGTGCGACGACGGCGCAGGAGATGCGGGCGATGTTCGGCGCGGAAACGCTCGCGCGTGTTGACGTCCGCGATCACGACGCGCACGATGCAAGCAGCGTCGTTCGCGTCGGTACGACCGCAGCCGGTGCGCCCGCGTATTTGAATCGAACGTACGTGGATGCCGATAAGCGCATCGTCGTCGGCTTCATCGAGCCGCATCTGTACGCGGGCTATTCGGGCGGCGCGAAAGGCGTGATGCCCGGTGTCGCGGGCATCGCAACCGTCACGCCGTTCCACGCCGCGCGTATGATCGGCGATCCGCGAACGACGTGGTTCGCGCTCGAAGAAAGTCCCGTTGCGGCGATGGCACGCGAAGTCGCGGCGATGGCGCCGCCCACGTTTCTCGTCAACGTGACGCTCGATCGCGAGCGCAACATCACCGGCTTCTTTTGCGGCGATTATCTGAGCGCGCATCGCGCCGGCTGCGCGTTCTGCGCGCGGACCGGATCGGTCGACGTGTCCGAACCGTACGACCTGGTCGTGACCAGTAACGGCGGCTATCCGCTCGACCAAAGCCTGTATCAGTCCGGCAAAGGCCTCACCGCGGCGGCCGCCATCGTGAAGCCGGGCGGCACGATCGTGCTCTGCAGCGAGTGCCGCGACGGGTTTCCCGATCACGGAAACTTCAAATCGATTCTCACGGAGCATACGTCGGCGCAGGCGGTGCTCGCGACGGTCGAACGGCCCGGTTACGCCCGCTATGACCAGTGGGCTGCGCATAGCCAGGCTTTGGTCTCCCTCAAAGCGCGGGTCATCGTCTATTCGTCGCTCTCCGCGGCGGAGACGCGCGCGGCTTTACTCGAACCGACGACCGATCCGTCGGGGACGGTGCGGGAGGTGCTCGGCGTCGCCGGGCCACGCGCGCGCTGCGCCGTGATGCCGCAAGGGCCATATCTCGTGCCGCGCCTGATCGCCTCACGCGTACCGGCTACGGGCTAATGAAGTCGGGCTACATGCCGTTTCTCTCTTGTAGGCCCGTATAGCATCGCGAAGGTGCCGCGCGCCCGTCTAGAAGGAATGTCCTCCATGCCCGGTTCGTTCGAGTCTCGTCGTTTTACCACCGCACTGGCGTCGCTCCAAGCCCAGCTCTTGGCAGCTCGGAACGATGTCGCACTTTTAGAGAAACTGGCTAGCCCTCTCTCCCGGCTCGCAACGGATGTCAGTGCCGCTTGCGAGCGTGCCTTCATCGCCGCGTTGGAAGTTCCAGCGGCTTAGCGGCGTTCGCTCGGGCAGGGCCGGTATCGCGGCGACGGCAAGGTGACGTCCCGTGCAACACTGGTTTGCCTATCCGAATATCGATCCGGTGGCCTTTCGTCTGGGGCCGCTCGCGGTACACTGGTACGGCCTCTCGTATCTGGTCGGCTTTCTCGCCGTCGGCATGTGGATGGCTCGCCCGGCCGGGCGCCGTCGCCTTGGTCTGAGCACCGACGGCGTGCAGGACTTCTTGGTCTACGCACTCGCCGGCGTGCTGATCGGTGGCCGGTTGTTCTTTGTATTGGCCGATATCGTCACGAAGCATGATGCGGCGCTCTATTTCGGCGATCTACCGCGAAGCCTCATCAATGTGCTCGCGGTCTGGAATGGTGGAATGGGCTTTTTCGGCGGCATGCTGGGCGTCATCGCGGCGATCGCGCTATTCATCCGCAAGCATCCCGGTCTGACGTTCAGCGTGCTCGCCGACGAAGTCGTCGTGATGTTGCCGATAGGCCTCGCGCTCACGCGCGTCGTCAACTTTATCAACGATGAACTCGTCGGCAACCTGTGCGTGCCCGACCATCCGTGGTGCATGAAGTTTCCAAGCGCCGACGGCTTTCGCTATCCGTCGCAGCTCTTCGAAGCGCTGCTCGATATCGCCGTGTTGCCGATCGTGTACGTCGTGTATCGCCGACGGCCGCCCGACGGTGTCGTTGCGTGGACGTGGTTCGCGCTCTATGGTGTGACACGTTCGCTTGCGGAGATCTGGCGTCAAACCGATCTTGCGGTGGGACCGCTGACTGGAGGGCAGCTCCTCGCGTTGCCGATGATCGCAGTCGGTGCCGGACTCGCGGTCACGTTCGCACGTCGCAACCGCCGCACCGACGTCGGGCCGATCGCAACGGCCGCACGAGCGTAGGAAAGCCCGGCCCGCCGCCGGAAGTTCCCGAGTCCATGAAGCTGGAGATCGGAGCCGAGCCGGATGGCCCTCCGAGTTCGCTCGCGGATCGAATCGCGACGTTGCGCCGCCGTATCGCCGAGGTGGCCGTCCAGGCCGGGCGTTCTCCCGATGCGATCGCATTGGTCGCAGTTTCTAAAAAGCAGTCGCGTGAGCGCATCATTGAAGCGCTTGGCGCCGGCCTAACCGACCTCGGTGAAAATTACGTGCGGGAAGCGCGCGAAAAATTGATTGGTCTGCCGCCGGTGCGCACGCACTTCATCGGGCACATTCAATCGAATAAAGCGAAGGCGATCGTCGAGACCTTCGATGTCGTTCAGTCGGTGGATCGGATCGAAGCGGGACGCGCTATTGCGAAGGCAGCGCGAAGCCTTGGTAAGCCGGTCCGCGCATTGCTGCAAATCAACATCTCCCCCTTGGAGCGTTTCGGCATCGACCCGGCCGCGGCACCGGCGCTTGCCGCGCGCCTGCGCGATGAGGAAGATCTCGACATCGCGGGCATCATGGCGATCGGGCCGAATACGAGCGATCGCAAGACGATCCTGCGCGCGTTCGCTCGTGCGTCGGAAACCTTCGCCGCGGTGGGCGGCGATACGCTCTCGATCGGCATGTCGGGAGATTGGCCGGAAGCGATTACCTGCGGCTCGACGATGTTGCGCATCGGGACCGCCATCTTTGGAGCGCGAGCATGAACCAACACGAAGAAGCCGATCGAACGAAAGTGAGCGTCCTGCATAAGATCGGGTCGTTCTTTTCGTTGCACGAGGACGAGGACGATTTCGAGGAGGGCCGCGACGATCACGTTCCGGCGCCGAAGCGAAACGTCGTCGCGTTCTCCACGCGTGAGAAGCGCGCAGGCGTCGCAGGCGAGGTAAGTCTCTTCGCGCCGCGCGCGTTCGGCGACGTAACCGAGATCGCCGATGCCCTGCGGGCACGCCAAGTCGTCATCGTGAACCTCCAGGGTGTCGATCGCGGCCTCTTGCAGCGCGTCGTCGATTTTACCAGCGGCGTCGCGTATACGCTGGATGGCAAAATACAGAAACTGGCCGACGCGATGTATCTCATCGTACCGCCGGGGACGCCGGTCAACTCCGAAGGGATTCGTGAGACGCTTGCGAGCGATCCGTCCTTCGACTTCATGACGCGAGGATAACGCATGGCGAAGATTTCGATTATCGACATCGAGCACAAGGCTTTCAAGAAGAAGCTCAACGGTTACGATCCCGCCGACGTCGATCAGTTTCTCGATGAGATCGTCGAGACGCTCGAAGACGAAGCGCACCGGCGCGCAGCACTTGAAGCCGAGATCGGCGACCTGCGCGAACGCGTGAGCCACTTCAAAGCCATGGAGGAATCGCTGCACAATACGCTGCTGCTCGCGCAACGCACCGCGGATGAGGTGAAAGCCAACGCGCACAAAGAAGGCGATCTCATCCGTAAAGAAGCGCGACTCGCGCTCGATGCCGAGATTGCCGGCTTCGGCGATCGGACGCAGGACGCGCGGCGCGAACTCGAGCGCCATCTCGAAACGGCCGAGAAGGCGAAGAGCGAATTGCGTAGCTTGCTGATGACGCATCTGGCTCTGCTCGAACGTTCCCCCCTGACACGCGCCGCAGCGGATGATACCGAAGCGTTGCCGAGTGAAATCCTCATCCGCAACGGATCGCGCGCGGTTACCGACCGCTAGCCGAGACCGCGCCTTGTCACTCACGATCGCCGTCCTCCCCGGCGACGGCATCGGCATGGAGATTACTGCGGTCGCGGAACGCGTGCTACGGGCCGTCCGCCCGGACTGCGCGTACGTACGCGGCGATGTCGGCGTCGTACCGCTTGAACGCGATGGAACGGCGTATCCCCCCGCGACGCATGCGCTCGCCGAACGCTGCGACGCGATTCTCTTCGGCGCGGTCGGTGACCCGAAATACGATGCGGCGCCGAGCGATAAGCGGCCTGAATATGCAATTCTTCAGCTGCGCAAACGCTTCGATCTCTTCGCGAATCTGCGCCCGGTAAAAATGATTCCGGGGCTCGAAGATGCCTCGAGTTTACAGCCCCAGTTCGTGCGTGCGCTCGATCTCGTCGTCGTCCGCGAAACGACCTCGGGTCTGTATTTCGGCGAACCAAAATATACGCGCGTCGAAGATGGGGTGGAGACTGCCGTCGATACGCTCGTGTACCGGGCGCCGGAGATCGAACGCGTCGCGCGCGTCGCCTTCGAACTTGCGCGCACGCGACGCGGTTTGGTCGCTTCGGTCGATAAACAAAATGTTTTGCAGAGCGGGCGCCTCTGGCGACGAGTCGTCGTTGCGCTGCACGAAGCAGATTATCGCGATATCGAACTGGAGCACATCCTCGTCGATAACGCGGCGATGCAGCTGGTCCGTGATCCGCAGCGATTCGACGTGATGCTGACGGAAAATACGTTCGGCGATATCCTCAGCGACGAAGCCGGCATGCTTACGGGATCGCTCGGCAACCTGCCGAGCGCCACGCTCGGCACGCGCGTCGACGGTGCGAAACGGTTCGGGCTCTACGAGCCGGTCGGCGGCTCGGCGCCCGACATCGCGGGTCAAGGGATCGCCAATCCCATTGCGGCGATTCTTTCGGCGGCGTTACTCTGCCGGTATAGTCTCGCCGACGAAGTCAGTGCATCCCGCATTGAAAATGCCGTCGCGCGCACGATTGCAAGCGGCGCCCGCACGCGCGATCTCGCACGCGGCGGTGCGGCGCTCGATACGCAAACGTTCGGGGAACGGGTGCTCCTAGCGCTTTAGCGCGTCTGCGCGCCTCGGACGATCCCGCCGACGAGAACCGACGCGAGACCGAGGAAGAGGACCAGACCACGAACCTCGGGCGACCCAACGGCGTACGCCGCCATCGCGCCTGCGATGGCGATCCACACGGCGATGGCGAGTGCGAAGAGCTTATCTTCGACGAAAAGCCCTACGAGTTCGCCGATGATGCCGCGCACGGCGTTCACATGCGTGCCGCCGCGGCGACGCGCACCGTCTGGCGCGCGAAGAGATACGCGATCCCCGATACGGCGGCGAAGCCCGCGATGAGCGCGAGCAACATGAGATCGGCGCCGGGCCAGTCCACGTGCAGTCCCTCGCCGGTCCAGAACGTGCCGAACGATGAAAGCATGATCCCGACGCAGAACTTCAGTGTGTTTTCAGGAACTTGCGCGAGCGGCCGATTGAGCGCGAAGCCGCCCGCGATAACGAGCACGCCGGCAAGGGCGGCGCCGGCGCTTGCCGGGAGCAACGCACCGGCGGTCGCGCCGACCGCGATCACGATGAAGACGACTTCGAGACCCTCGAGCGCGACGGCTTTAAACGCTGTCGTGAAGCCGATCCAATCGATCTTCTCCGGCACGCCGCGCTCGGCTGAGAGCAGGCGCATTTGTTTGGCGTAGATCGTCGCCTCGTCGTGCAACGCGACGGCTCCCGCATAGCGCAGCACGGCCTTGCGTACCCAGCGTAAGCCGAAGAAGAGCAGCAAAATACCGATGACGAGTTGCAGCACGGCGATCGGAAAGCGCGTGAGCGCCGGGCCGAAGGCGAGGACCAAAAGCGCCAGCAGCGCCGTGGCGGCGAGCGACCCAAGTGAAGCGGAGCGCCAGCCGCGCGTGACGCCGACGGCGAGCACGATCGTCAGAGCTTCGACGAATTCGACGAGCGAAGCGAGAAACGCCGGTAACGCGGCGGCGAGCAGGTGCGTCATCGTTCGAGACGTTCCCGCTCGGGGCCGAGGCTACTCGGACGTGGGCCCGATTCATGCGTTTCGGCCGCTACGGGCGCAATCGCGATGACGATGACCGACGCAACGGATGCGAACGATATTTGCGTAACGCGTCGATCGGCGTATTATCGCGCGGTCGAAAAAAGTTCCCTCGCTTCTGCGGGGAGCCTTCGCCGCAACGGCGAGGAGAACGGCATGTCTTGCTCGCAAATCCGCTGATAATAACAATGTGAACGCTCAAAAGAGCGTTACGATGGTTATTACCGAGGAGTGCATGGACAAGAATTCCACTCTGCCGCCCAATAGTAATGTTCGCGGGCCACACCCGCATGACGCGACAACGAAAGTCCTCGCGCTTAATCCCGAACGCAGCGTGAGCACGGGTAAACAATTGACGAGCAATACAGGATCGCGAATCGCCGACGATCAGAACTCGTTGCATGCCGGTGCTCGCGGCTCAACGCTCATGGAAGATCAATTCTTCCGCGAGAAAATCATGCACTTCGATCACGAACGCATTCCGGAACGCGTCGTGCATGCCCGCGGAGCGGCCGCTCACGGGTATTTTCAGGTATACACGTCGATGGCGCGCTACTCAAGCTCGCATTTCCTCACTGAGCCCAATGTGAAGACACCCGTGTTCGTCCGTTTTTCGACGGTCGGTGGCTCGCGGGGCTCGGCCGATACGGCGCGTGACGTACGCGGTTTCGCGGTGAAGTTTTATACGCAGGACGGTAATTTCGATCTGGTCGGGAACAATATGCCGGTGTTTTTCATCCAGGATGCGATTAAATTTCCCGACCTCATCCATGCGGTAAAGCCCGAGCCCGACCGCGAGATCCCGCAAGCGTCGTCGGCGCACGACACGCTCTACGATTTCGTCTCACTAACGCCGGAATCGACCCACATGATGCTTTGGCTCATGTCCGATCGGGCGATACCACGGTCGTATCGTATGATGGAGGGCTTCGGCGTCCACACCTATCGGTTGGTCAACGCTCAGGGCGCCTCGCATTTCGTCAAATTTCATTGGAAGCCACTGCTCGGCTTGCACTCATTGGTGTGGGACGAGGCGCAGAAATTGGGCGGGCGCGATCCTGATTTTCACCGTCGCGACCTGTGGGATGCGATCCAGGATGGCAATTTTCCGGAGTGGGAGCTCGGGCTTCAGATTTTCGACGAACAGCAAGCGGCGAAATTCGATTTCGATGTGCTCGATGCGACAAAGTTGATTCCCGAAGAGCTCGTACCGGTGCAGCGGGTCGGCAAAATGACGCTAAACCGGAACGTCGACAATTACTTCGCTGAAACGGAGCAGGTCGCGTTTTGCACGAGCCATATCGTGCCCGGTATCGATTACTCCGACGATCCCCTCTTACAGGGACGCAATTTTTCCTATCTCGACACGCAGCTCTCGCGTTTAGGCAGTCCGAATTTCAATGATATTCCGATCAATCGTCCGGTCTGTCCGTTTTCGAACAATCAGCGTGATGCGAAATTTCGGCGCCCGATTGACGTCGGTCGCGTCGCGTACTTCCCGAACTCGATCAATAAGGATAGTCCGCAGGAAGCGCCCCGACATGCGAACGCCTTTGCAACATATCCCGAAGCGTTGGCCGGCAGAAAGGTACGCGGGCGGAGTGACTCTTTCAAAGATCATTTCACGCAGGCGGCGCTGTTCTGGCAGAGCCAAACGAAACCGGAACAAGACCACATCGTCGACGCGTTTCGGTTCGAACTCGCGAAGGTCCAGATCGTCGAGATTCGCGAGCGGATGGTGGGCAATCTGGCACTCGTTGATGCAACCCTTGCCGAACGCGTCGCGTCGGAACTCGGCTTCCGCGCCGATCCGGGCAGCGGCGTCAACAATGGCACGCCCAAGGGCCGCGTTCACCCCTCCCCCGCGCTCAGCATTATCGCATCGCCGAAAAAACCGTCGATTTCAACGCGTAAAGTTGCCATTTTAGCGGTGGACGGCGTCAATATCGCCGACGTCGAGACTATGGGCAAAATTCTGCAAGCGAAGGGAGCGACCGTCGCGGTGCTTTCGACGCGCCTCGGGCACATCAGCGGTGCCGGTGGCGGCATGCTGGCCGTCGATTACACCATAAAAACGATGCCCTCCGTTCTTTGGGACGCCGTCTTCGTTCCCGGTGGAGCTGCGAATGCGAAAACCTTGTCGGGGAATGGTGCGGCAGTTCTCTTCGTACGCGAGATATACAAACATGCCAAGCCGATTTCAGCCTTTGGCGACGGGGTTGCCCTTTTAGAGATCGCCGGCATTGCAGCGAGCGATCCCGCAAAGGCGCAGCAACTCGGCGTCGTTATTGGGAACGCGAATGCAGGCCAGAATTCCGGGCCGGCGTCGTTTGCTTCGGCGATTGCGCAGGGCCGGTTCTTCAACCGAGGTGACATGGACGCCGTCCCGGCCTAAAAACGAGGCCGGTCCCGGCCGCGGTGCACGAGGGACCGGCCATCTCTTTACGCCGTTCGGTTGCGGAGGGCGGTCTCCAAGTCGACGAAGCGCCGGCTCCATGCGGCATCCGCCTTCGGCCAGGCATGCAGCTCGGCAACGATGACTCTGGCCAGCACCTTCGCCGGTTCTTCCTGACGATAGAGGCTATCTGGACGAAGCGCAGCATGGTCGCTGCCCTCTACTGCCGACACGAGCGAGTCCGCATGATCGTGCAGAGCGAACGCCGTCTTAAAACGATCGAATGCCCGCCCGCGTGAAGTTTCGCCGGTGGCATCCCGTACGGATGCGAGCAACTCGATCATGCGGCGGTGGCTCTGCGCGAGTAAACCACCGAAGTCGAGGTCGAGCGTTACCGGCGTCGCGGACGCCGGTGCGAGCGTCGTGACACGAGCGGCACTCGTCGCTGCAGCTAAGGCTCCTGCGGCAAACGTGGCGGCTTTACGACGCGAAAACGTAGGCTGGTGTTGCATGATCTTTCTCCAGGACGCGTTACGCGAACACATCTGCCAGGGCGTGGACTATCTTTGTGCTTACCTTCGTAACTCCCACGGAAGGTCTTGCCGAGCGTGTCCCAGCGCAAAGTTTTCTCGCTTTCTGCGGGGAGTTCGCCGCGGCAGTCGCAATTTGAGCGGATGCTTTCCCCCGCGCTCGCCACCCCATACGAATTTTGCCTCGCGAACGGTCTCAAAGTCGTCTTCATTCCGGCCGCGGCGGCGCCTGTGGCAACGCTCATGATCGTCTATCGGATCGGCGCACGCAACGAAGCTGTGGGTTATACGGGCTCATCGCATCTCCTCGAACACATGCTCTTCAAAGGGACGCCGAAGAACCATCGCGGGAACGGGCGCGCGTTCGCGGATATCATGAATGAGATCGGCGCGAACAAGAACGCGACGACGTGGCTCGATCGGACGCTATATTTCGAAACCGTACCGTCGGGCTATCTCGACTTTGCGATCGAACTCGAAGCCGATCGCATGCGCAGTGCCTATATCGCTGACGCGGATCGCCGTTCGGAGATGACGGTCGTGCGCAACGAGCTCGAACGCAACGACAACGATTCGGCTCGCGTGCTGAACGCCACGCTCGTCGCGACGGCCTTTCGCGAACATCCATACCACCATCCGACGATTGGCTGGCGCACGGACGTCGAGGGTGTCTCGACCGCACGATTGCGCGAACTTTACGACGCCTACTACCATCCCGACAACGCGACGGCTTTCGTCATCGGTGATTTCGATGTCGAGCACACGCGCGAGACAGTCGAACGGCATTTCGGTGCGCTCCCGCGTGCGACGCTTGTCATTCCTGACGTCTATACCGAAGAACCGCCGCAGGCCGGCGAACGCAGTGTCGTCGTCAAGCGGCCGGGCGAAACGACGCTCGTCGCGTACGCCTATCATACGCCGGCCGCACTTGGGCAACACGGCGTGCTCTCGCGCGCGGCACTCGCCGAACGCGCGGCGGCGCCGCCGCACGAGAACGACGGGTACGCACTCGAAGTGCTTGCCCGGATTTTGGGCCATGGTCGCACAAGCCGGTTTTCGCGCGCGCTCGTCGACACCGGACTCGCGCTCGACGCATCGGCGTGGGATTGGGGTTCGCGCGACCCCGGACTTTTTCAGATCATCGTCAACGTGCGGCCCGGCGTCACGCCCGATGCGGTACGTCGCGCGCTCGATGCGGCACTTGCGACGATGCTGGCCGATGGACCCCACTGGAGCGAAGTCGAACGCGTGCGCTCGCAAATTGCGGTGCAGCGCGCATTTGCGCGCGATGGAACGTACGCGCTTGCGCAGCGCCTTGCGGAGTTCGAGGCGGTCGGGACCTGGCGCCTCGATGAGACGTACGTCGAACGTATCGCAACGGTCACGCCCGAGCACGTCCGTGACGTAGCGCGCAAGTATCTGCACGAAGATAACCGCACCGTCGGGACCTTGGTCGCCGGCGTCGCGAGAACATTCGACCTCGTTCCCTTCGAACCGATCGAGGCGCGCCGCGGAAAGCTGGTCGCCGTCGAAGCCGCGGCCGCTCTCCCGCCGCCGCAAAGCCGGCGTGAAGCGCCGTTCGCAGCGCGGATCGCGCGCGGCATCTCGACGGGCGGCATCGCTTGGCGTTACGTCGCATCGCCCCAAACGCCGACCGTGCATATTCGGGGCATGCTCGACGCTGGTCCCGCGTTCGCATGTGACCACCCGATGCTGCCCGTCGTCGTCGCCGAGATGCTCTCGCGCGGAACGCGTCGGCAGGCGCGTCAGGCGATCGAAGAGCGTCTCGAAGGCGCCGGTGTGCGGCGGGGGTATGGCGTCGACGACGACGCGTCGGGTTCGTATAATCCGCTGGCGTTTCGCTTTACGGGCGCGTGTATGCCAAGCGAACTTCCGTTATTGCTGGCGACGGTTGGCGAGGAACTGCGCGAGCCAGCTTTTCACGCGCCGGAGCTTGAACTCGTGCGCGCCGAAATCATCGGTTCACTGCAGCAGGCGCGTACCGCGACGGGCTGGCGCGCCGCGCAGCGCTTCCTCGAACTCGCCTACGCGCGCGGCTCCGTGCATGCCGCGCCCAGCGTCGACGCATTGGTCGCTGATGTTTCGGCGATTACGGCCGACGACATTCGCACGTATCATACACGCTTCGTTCTTGGGGGCACGGTGCTGCTATCCGCGGCCGGCGCCGTGTCGGACGACGGCTTCGCGCGCATCCTCGCGGAAACGCTCGGCGGCGTGGCCTTCGGTAATGGACGGCAGGCACTGCCGACGGTGCGCGCGCAGCCCGTACAGGCACGGCGCGACGACGTAGCGCTCGAGCGCAAAGCCAACGTCGATCTGGTGATCGGGCGTGCAACGGCGCTCGTCCGAGGCGGAGACGACTATCTCGCAGCGACGATCGCCAACGGGATTCTTGGCCAATCGACGCTCAGTTCGCGTTTGGGGTTGCAACTTCGCGACCGCGACGGCCTGACGTACGGCGTGACCAGCGCGTTTTTGGCACCGGGAAAAATTGGTGGGCCCTGGCGCGTCGCCGTCAGCGTCAATCCGGCGAACGTCGAGCGCGCCCTCTCCGCGGTCCGCGACGTGCTCGTAGCGTATACGCAAGCGGGGCCGGAGCGACGCGAGTTCGACGCACAACGCAATTCGATGGCGGGCCAGCACCATGTCGCGCTCGCGACCAACGCCGGAATCGCAGCGCAGCTCGAACGTCTCGCCTACTATGATCTGCCCGACGACGATGTCGACACCTATCGCGAGCGACTCGAAGGCGTTGCCATCGCGGACGTCACTGCCGCGGCGCGAACCTACTTTGCTGAACGCGACCTCATCGTTGTGGCAGCCGGGACGTTCACTGAAGAACGGCGCCCCCTATGAGCGAGCGAACGTGAGAGCATGCTCGCGTAGTGCCCGGCATCGTCCGCTGCTAGTGATCGGGCTGGCCCCGTCGCTTCTCTTCGACGGCAACGTACCAAGCGAAGAAGGCCATGCCGGCGATGCACGCGGCGAAACCCGTCAGTCCGATCGCCTGATATCCCGGGAGGCGGACGTAGAGCGCCGACGCGATGACGACGAGCGCAAGAATACTACCGCATAACGTGGCTAACTGTCGCATAGACGTCTTTCGAGTATAACGCGAGTCGTCGTTTCAAACGGCGACGGAGGTCACGGCGTTGTACCGCCGCCTGACCTTGGCGCATGGTACGCTGAGACGCGTGGATGCAAGCAGACGCCGGAAGCATGGCGTAACCAGCGGCGAGCGCACGTCGGCGTAAATGCGTCCTCGATGCGGACCGGTAAGTCGAGCGTGACGCTTACGCGCTTCCCCATTCCATCGAGTGGCGTGACGCTCATCTTTCGAGCGAGCTCCGAAATGATGAACAACCCCCGGCCCGTCTCGCTGAATTGATCCGGCGGCCGGTTCAAATCGAGCGCGAAGGCGGGCGACGTATCGTGTACGGAGATCTGAGCATGTCCTTCAGCGAGGCTCAGCTCTAAGCAGACATGTCCGTTTGCGTGGCGAGCGGCATTCGAAAGAAGTTCACCGATAATGAGCTCTGCGCCGCCGACTACATCTTCAGATGCCGCGTGTTCGCGCAACGCATCCGTCGCTTCCTTCCGCGCCGCTCGCGCGGCTTTCGCATCGTTCGCGTTCAGACTCCAACACATGTCTGCGTCCCTCACTACTGCCCGATTAAAATGAAAGCGGAGGACCGAAGCCCTCCGCCCTACTGCAAGATCGCTCGCTGCGCTATGTATTTTCGCGGATATCGCGCTTCGCGTGATCGACGCCACCAAGCACGTTCTCTTTGCCTTCCTTAGCCATTGAACCAAGCTTGTCACCCGGGGTCATGGCATCTCCGGCGACGTCGCGCGAAGCGTGTTCTGCCTCAGCATTCGTCTTGTGACCGGCTTCGCTTAGCTTATCGGCGGCTTGATCCACCGTCTTTTTGATGCCATCCATTAAACCCATATCGTCTCGTCTCCCCGAACTGCAACGTTCGAATGATGTAGCAACTGGTACGTACCCGGGGTCGCCAACTCCAAACCGAAGGAAAGCTGAGGCCGGTCATTTGTGACTTAAGTTCCTTGTAACGCCGCCACACCCAACGCGCCGCTGGGTATGCGTCGGAAGTTGAGCTTCGCAAGCAGCGTCAATGATCGTTACTTGACCGCACCGTGATTGGCGAGCACCGCAACAGAGGACGCTGCAAGCACGCTTGCTCACTTAGGCAGTGTTATCGCAAGCCCATATCGTTTGGAAATGGCCGTCGGGCCAGAGCGGAGCACGGCCTCGCGGTGGGGCGTCATCACGATATCGGTGGTGCCGCGAAGATGGCCGCGCCCGCCGAGATGCGGAGAACGCGATGACGACGCCAACCAACGATACCAGTCCGCTGCGCTTCATCGGATCGGCAACGGTGCTGCTGCGCTATGGCGCGTTGACGATTTCGTGCTGCTCTCGCACGTTCATGGCGATCATTTCGATCAGGTGTCGAACGCAATCTCGATAAGCGGACGCCGATTTCTTACGAGCGATGACTTCCCCGAACCCGAACGCGCTCACGAACTCGCTTCAAACGTTCGATCGCTTCATGCTAAACGCCCGAAAGCCGCGAGGGCGGCCTGACCGACGCAGAGGCCGCCGTCATTGGGGGGAATACGCGTTCCGAGCCACAGTCGCTCCCCCAGGCGGCATCGCAACAGTTCGCATAGGAGACGATTCTGAAAGACGCCGCCGGATGCAGCGACCGTAGAAGCCGGACGCAGCATCGCAAACGCCGCGAGACCGTCGGCGACGGCGACATGAGATGCGCGCGCTACCGCAGCCGGGCTGCGACCGGCGGCGCGATCGGCGATGATGGCGCGCAACAGCGGCCGATAATCGAGTTCGTCGCCGGCTAACGGGAACGGGTAGCTGTCGGAATCGGAGGCGCGCTGCGCTTCGTGCTCGAGCCACATCGCAGCTTGACCTTCGAACGTCGTTTCGCGTGTGAACCCGCAAAGCGCGGCGACGACGTCGAAGAGCCGTCCGAGCGACGTCGTCGTAAACGAGCGTACGTCGCGCACTCCGAGCTCCCGCGCGAGGCGGTAACGAGCTGAGAAGAAGAACGGCGCCGCTTCCAGATCGGGAAGATCGTCGAATTCAAGTAGAAATCCCGCGGCGGCTTGGACGGGGAAGCGCGCGGCGGCATCACCGCCAGCCAGTCGTGCCGGGCGCAGGTGCGCGATGCGCGTGAAGCCGCCCGCGACGCTGCCGGCGAAACATTCACCGCCCCAAATCGTCCCGTCGTCACCGTAACCCGTGCCGTCGCATGCGATTCCGAGTATCTCGGTCGTCCATGCTTCGCGCTCCGCGACGACGCTTGCGATATGCGCGCGATGGTGCTGGACGGCCATCGTGCGCGCGGAAATGTCACGTGCAAGCGCACTCGACGCATACTCCGGATGCGCGTCGTGCACCACCAGGCACTCCGCGGGGTCGACATCATAGATGGTACATAGGTCGCGCAAGGTCGCGGCGCAGGCCTCGCGTGCGGAGAGATGCGCGAGATCGCCGACATGCTGGCTTACGATGACGGCACCGTCGATGACGAGCGCGACGGCGTTCTTGAGATCGCCGCCGACGGCGAGAATCGGGCCGCACGGCGGTACGCGCGCGACGGCTTGCGGCGCGAAGCCACGTGAACGGCGTAAGGTTGCGACAGCGCCGAATTCGACCCGCGCGATCGAATCGTCGACGCGGCGCGCGATGGGCCGTTCGCCGACAAGAAACGCGTCGGCTATATCCGCGAGCGTCGAGCGCGCGTCGTCGTCTTGGTATGCGATCGGTTCGTTCGAGCGGTTGGCGCTGGTGAGTACGAGCGCATCCGGCGCGCCCGAGGCGAAGAGCAACGCATGCAGCGGTGTGTACGGCAGCATGACCCCGAGCTCGCGGTTATCGGGCGCCACATGCGCGAGCTCTTCGCGCGCGGGCGCAAGGACGATTGGCCGCGCCACCGACAATAAGAGCGCGCGCGACGCGGCGTCGAGAGTAATGAGCGCTTCGGCCGCCGCGAGATCGCGCACCATCACGGCGAACGGTCGCTCTTTGCGAAATTTCCGCTCGCGCAGTGTCGCGACGGAGCGCGCATCGCGGGCGTTGCACGCGAGATGATAGCCGCCGATCCCCTTGACCGCCACAATCGCGCCGCTCGCGAGCGCGCACGCCGCAGCGACGAGCGCAGCATCGCCGCGCATGCGCGTCGCGTCACGTTCGAAGCCGTACGCCGGACCGCATGCATGGCACGCGATCGGCTGCGCGTGAAAGCGGCGGTCGGCGGGGTCGTCGTATTCCGCCCGGCACGCCGCGCACATCTTCCAGCCCGCCATCGTCGTGAGCGGCCGATCGTACGGCAAGCCGAGAATGATGCTGTAGCGCGGCCCGCAATCGGTGCAATTGATGTACGGATAGCGATAGCGGCGATTCGCCGGATCGAATACTTCTCGCAGGCACGCTTCACACGTCGCGATGTCGGCAGCGATGCGCACCGTCGGTTTGCCGTGCGCCGTGCTGTCGCGAATCGCGAAGCCTGCCAGACCGGCAGGCGCAGCATCGATCGCATCGACGGCAACGACGCTTGCCGCCGGGGGCGACTCTGCACTCAGCGCACGTTCGAACGCGGCAATGTCTTCTTCGGCGCCTTCCACGTGCATCTCGACGCCCGCGTCGCCGTTGCAAACCCAGCCGCCAAGCGCATAGCGCTGCGCGAGACGATACGCGAACGGCCGAAAGCCGACGCCTTGGACCGTGCCGCGCACGCGGATTACGCGGGCGACACGTAACACGAACGGCCTTGATACCCGACTTGCAAGACGCGTCCGTCCTCGACGAGCACCGGTACCGCAGCGGCGCCCGGCGTCAGCGCGCGCATGCGCGCGAGCGCGGCGCCATCGAGGTCGACGTCGTACTCGACGAATGGGCGCCCGCGCCAATCGAGCTCTTCGCGTAGTTCGGCGGTATACGGACACGTGCGCGTGCCGTAGAGTTCAAGTGCCATGACGTCCCAAGCGCTCGCGCAGCACGTGGTAGATCGTCGCTTGCGTTTCCTGAATGCGCGGGATCTGCGCGCTGCTGACGACCAGCGAGAAATCCGCGAGTCCGCGTCGCACGATCTCGCCGCCATCGTAGCCGAGCAGCGCCACCGACAGCAGCCCGCGCGTGCGTGCTTCCTCGAGCGCGGCCACGACGTTCTTCGAGCCGCCGCTGGTCGAGAACGCGAGTACGACATCGTTCGGTTTCGCGCGCGCAATCAGCTGGCGCATGAACGTGAGGTCCATCCCGACGTCATTGCCGAGCGCCGTCAGGACCGCGGGTTCGCACGCGAGCGAAAGCGCCGGAACCCGTGCCATCTCCGGCGCCGGCAGGATGCAGTCGAGCACGAAATCGGTCGCATCCGTCGCCGAGCCGCCGTTGCCGAGCGCGAGAATGCGGCCGCCGCAAGCGAGCCGCGCATTGATCGCGTCGGCGGCAGCGGCGACCGTTTGTGCTTGCGTGACGGCGACCAGCTCGCGCAGCACTTCGCCGTCGCGGACCTTTTCTAAGATCGACGCGCTCACAGCAAGGTCGGTGGTGCTTGGGACGGTATTTGCATTCAAGAACGGATAGAGAAAACTCGACGTCCCCGTCCCTTCGCCGCGGCCGCGCTGTTCAAGAAACACATGCACGCTTTCATACAACGTGTGGCCGAGCAGCTCAAAGAGTTCTTGATGGATGTGCTCGTCATCGGCCGGCGCAGCGAATGCGAAGTCGGCGGTTAGACCCGGTAATGCGAGGGTTAGCGCACCGCGGCGTGCGGCGATCTCCAGCACGGCTTCGAGCGCGCGATCGCCGCGCGGCGGCCCAAGGGCGACCGCGATGTCGTTCGGGCCGAGCAACCCCATCACGAAGGCCTCGGGCGAGGCGCTGAGGTCGAACGCCGGCAGCGCGCGTTTGCCGACGATCACCGGATGGACGAACTCGACGGAAAGGTGGGCGGCGTCGGTCGCGTACGCGTCGCTGCCGAACGCGTAGAGCGTCCCGCCGCGCTCGAAGCGATCGGCAAGCGCACGAGCCGCGGCGGTGACGCGTGACGCCTCGCGTTCGAAAAACCCGCGCACGACCGGAATGCGCGCGCGAATGCGCGCGGCGATTGCCGTCGCGGGCTCGAGCTCGCTTGCGAGCGCCACGCGGTTTAGCATATGCGCGGCAACGGATCGCCGACGAGCATGTCGATCGCGCGCGTGCCGCCGTACGGTGTTACCCCGACTACCGTGCGCGCGGGTTCAGAACGCACTTCGCCGATGTCGGCCGCGCCTTCGCCGCCGGGGACGGCCCGCAACGCCGCGAGGGCTTGCGGTGCGTCACCGGCCGCAACGATCGCAAGGAACTGGCCTTCGTTTGCGATGTGCAACGGATCGAGCCCCAAGAGCTCGCACGCCCCGCGCACATGTGTGCCGAGTGGAACGGCGGCCTCGTCCAGCGCGATCGCAACATCGCATGCGCGGACCAGTTCGTTCAGTGCCGTAGCGACGCCGCCACGGGTCGGATCGCGCATCCAGCGCACGCCCGGGCCACATGCGTCGCCGAGCGCATCGACGAGCGGCCACACCGAACGCGTATCCGAACGCACGTCGGCTTCGAGATCGAGCTCGCCGCGCGCGAGCAAGATCGTGATGCCGTGGCTGCCGATTGGGCCGCTGAGCAGCACGCGATCACCAGGTCGCACCGTCTGTGGATCGAGCGTGAAGCGCGGGTCGAGCTCGCCGAGACCAAACGTCGTGATATACATGCCGTCGCACAGGCCGTGTTCGACGACCTTCGTGTCGCCGCCGACGATCGCAACCCCGACGCGCTGCGCCGCCGCCGCCATCGCGGCAACCTCGGCGCGCAGCGTTTCGCTTGCGAGGCCCGCTTCGAGCACGAAGGTTGCCATCAACGCGCGAGCGCATGCACCGCTGACCGCGAGATCGTTGACGGTCCCATTGATCGCGAGTTCGCCGATCGAACCGCCGGGGAAACGTAGCGGATGCACCACGTAGCCGTCGGCCGACGTCGCCACGCGCACGCCGCCGAGCGAGAACGTCGCGGCGTCGGAGAGCGTATCGAGCACGGGGTTCGCGAACGCCGGTGCGATGACGCCTTCGACGAGGCGGCGCGATGCTTTGCCGCCGGCGCCGTGCGCCATTTCGATGCGTTCGTCGTTGAAGGCGACGCGCGGGCGCCGGCGCTGCGCGATTGCCAAGCTAGACCGCCGCCGGTTCGGCTTCCGCCGCGCGCTCGGCGTAGCGGAAATGCGCGGCGCACGCGCCTTCGCTCGAGACCATCAGCGCGCCGATGGGATGTTCGGGATTGCACGCCTGGCCGAAAAGCTTGCACTGCACGGGTTTAAGGACGCCTTTGAGCACTTCGCCGCATTGCGCGGCTTTCGGATCGGTCACGCGCACGCCGGGTACGGCAAAGCGCCGCTCGGCATCCCACGTCGCGAAGTCGGGCCGGAGTTCGAGCGCCGACTGCGAGATGAAACCGAGGCCGCGCCATTCGAAAAAAGGCCGTAGCGCGAACACCGTCTCGAGTGCCGCGAGCGCCGCGCCGTTGCCGTTCCAGGGCACGAAGCGCGCGTACTCGTTCTCCACGCGCGCCTCGCCCGCGCGCAATTGACGCACGATCATGAGGATCGCTTGCAGAATATCCAGCGGCTCGAAGCCGGCGACGACAACCGGCTTGTGGTAGTCGCGTGCGACGAACTCGTAGGGCCGGCAGCCGGTGATCGTTGCGACGTGACCGGGGCCGACGAACCCGTCGATGCGCATGCCCGGTGAATCGAGGATGGCGCGCATCGCAGGGACGATCGTGACGTGATTGGAGAAGACCGAAAAATTCTCGAGACCGAGCGCGCGCGCGCGCAAGATCGTCAGCGCCGTCGATGGTGCCGTCGTCTCGAAGCCGATCGCGAAGAAGCACACGTGCCGCGCCGGATTTTGTTGCGCGAGTTTGAGCGCATCGAGCGGCGAGTAGACCATGCGAATATCGACGCCGCGCGCCTTGTACTCAAGCGGCGTTCCGCGCGTGCCGGGCACGCGCAGCATGTCGCCGAAGCACGTGAGGATGACGTCGTCGCGCTCGGCGATCGAGAGTCCGTCATCGACGCGCCCGGTCGGCAGCACGCAGACGGGACAACCCGGTCCGTGCACGAGTTCGATGTTATCGGGCAGCACGTCGCGTAATCCGTGGCGATAGATCGAATGTGTGTGCCCGCCGCACACTTCCATGATCCGGTAGTGCTGCTGCGGAGCGACGCTGCGCGCGATCTCGCGCGCCACGTTCTCGATCAAAACGGGATCGCGATACTCGTCGACGTACTTCATCGTGGTGCTGGCTCGTCGGCGAAGCTATAGCCGCGCACTTCCTCGATCGCGAGCTCGTCTTCGCCCATCGCCTGCAGCATGCGCAGCTGCTCGCGTGCCGCCTCTTCAGAGATCGTGCTTAGAGCGAAGCCGACGTGGATCAGCAGCCAATCACCGGGAACGGGTGGTTGCTCGAGCAGCCCGATGTTGACGTTGCGGCGCACCCCCGCCACATCGACGCGCGCGAGCAACGGCTGATCCGCCGCGAATCCGACGACTTGCCCAGGAATCGCAAGACACATTTACATGCTCCGTATGCGCAGGTAGCGGCGGATGTCGCTCTGCACGCCCAAGAGCGTTTCGAAGCCCGCTCCGCGCCGCAGGTTCGCTCGTTTTCGCAGCAGGGTGAAGAGAGTGTCGAGCTGCTCGTGCAAAAACGACGAGTCGCCCGACATGCGTCGCAAGCGGTCGTAACGTTTCATGTCTTGCAGCAGGCCGCGCAGTTGCCGCTCGCCCGCAAATGCAGCTGCGAATGCGAGGCTGCCGAAAATCACACCTCTGACCATGTCGTCTCCTTTGCGGCGCGCGCCGGCGACACGGCGAGCGCTTCGTGTACGAGTCGGCGGACCAGCGGCAACGCCGCCGTAACGGCCACTTCCATCGCGGGCGAAAGTCCGATGCCGTCTTCGGCCGTCTCCGCCTCCGCACCGACGATCGTTACCGGCGGGGCGTCGCCGCCGAACGTCCGCAAGAACCCAAAGACGTTGGCAAGATCCATGCGGTGCCCATCGGGCGCGCTCGCGCTTTGCGCGAGGTCGGGCTCGATGACGTACAGCGTGCCGGGTGTACCGCCCCGCGAAACGGCGTCGACCACGATGACGCGCTCGTACCCGGCGAGCATCTCGAAGGCGAGATGCAGGCCGCGAATACCGTAGTCTTCGAATCGCGCGCCTGCCACCGGCTCGGCGGCGAGTCGTTGCAAGACGGCCGAGCCGAAGCCGTCGTCGCCGAAGAAGATATTCCCGATTCCGGCAACGAGCACGCGCGCGCTCACGGCGCCTCGACCAACGGCTCGACTTCGTCGGTATCGAAAAAGAACGATCGGCCGTACCACTCGTGATATTCGCTCGCGGGATCGTCGTCGATCGTCACCGTCACATAGGTGCGGTTCTCGAAATCCTGTTGAATGCCGCGCACCGTTGCGACCTTGCCCGCGAGAAACATATCCCACGCGTCCGCCTTGCGTTTGGGCGCGATGCGCACGCTCGAACCCTTCATCACGCGCGTGCCGTTGACGGTGACCGACTCCGGCGCCGAACGCTCGGCTTCGGTTCGCAGGAACGTCCCGGCGTGCAGCCGCGCGAAGTCGTCGTCGTCGAAACGCTCCGCGCGTTCGACGAGTGCGCGTGCGCGCGGGTCGGTCGCCCGCGCTTCGGCGCGTTCGTCGTCCGAGAGCGCGTAGACGCTCAAGGTCAACAACTCATCGATCTCGGTGCCGTCGAAGGCGTCGCTGTCGGTTTGTGGCGCGATCTGCGGGAAATCGCCGACGACGATCGGTGCGGCGAGCACGACGCTCGCACGCTGCGCGTCGTGCGCTGTATCGCCGACCAGTGCCGGCCAGACGTAGCGGTTGTCGAGCGTTCTCGCGAGCGTTTCCGCAACGGCGGGTGGATCGATCGTGGAGAGGAAGCGGCCGTCGTGCGCGGCGAGCAACGCGTGCGTCGATACGAATGCCGTGCGCAGCACGCTTGAGCGCTCGAGCGCTGCGACGACGCCCGAGCGGTTCTCGATGCGCACCCGCACGCGGAAAAGTCCGGGCGTCTCGGCGACCGCCGCGCAGTGCACCGCGAGCGTTCCCGTAAGCGGCGCGCGTTCGCGGACGATCCGCCCGACGACCGTTGCACGTGCGTCGCGCAAGAGTTCGATCTCCCGCACCGCTGCGAAGACGAGCGGCACGCTAACCGGGTTTGTGTCGCGTGCGAAGACGGTGCAGCCGACCTCGCACGCGACGCCTTCTTCGAATGTGACATGTTGCGTGCCGTCGATGACGAGTGTCGGAACGGGCTCGAACGTGCCGTCGCGCGCAGCTTCGATCACACGCGTCTCGACCCGCAGGAAACGCGCGAGGACATCGATGCGCGGATCATCGCCCGCTTCCAGCACGACCTCGGTTTGCTGCTCGCCATGTTCGCCCGTCCCGACCGCTTCATACGCTTGCGGGACCACGACGCCGAACTGCCAGCGAATGCGGTTCTTACGGGCGGACGCGGTGTACGGATAGAGCAGATATCCTTCGTAGAGCACCGCGTCGGCGATCGCGCGCGCGGCCGCGAACGGATCCGGCGTGCCGTTCATGGTTTCACGAGCGCCCGGCCGCACAGCCGCTCGAGCGCCGCGTCCCAGGTCCGCAAACCGTGGGCCACGCGATACCGGTCGAGCTCCTCGAACGCAGCCCGGCTCATGCGAATCCACGCTTCGTTCGGAAAGTGCGCATCCATCGTCGCGCGCCACACCGAAACCGGTAAGCGGTAACGCGCCTCGCACGACCAGGATACGAATTCCGACGCGACGCCCTGCGCGCCATCGACGAAGACCGTTCCGCTAAAGAGCAAGATGAGCGGGATCTCGCCGTCGGCGAGCGCCGTCAGATATTTATGGGCGGCGATTGCGAAGTCGTAACTGCACGGGATGTGGAGCTCGACGTCGGTTTCGCCGCTGAAGCCGACGACGAGCGCGGAGACGTGCGTCCAGAGCAGCGGCCGCAGCGTGTCGCCGTAACGCTCGGGCGGTCCGAAGAGATCGACGAGCCGAGCGGATTCCCCGGGCGCGTAGCGGCGGCGCTGCGGTTCGATCTGGATCTGCGCGCGGAGCGCGATCGCATGCACGTGCGCGCCGCTCGTCTCGCGAACGCGGAGTCGCAACGTCAGTTGCGGCGCGGCGGCGTACGGCTCACAGGCGGCTCCGCTGACGGCGAACTCGAGCGCACTCATCGCCCGGCCATTAGAAGCGCGGCCCCGCATAGCGCTCGCCGTCTCGTGCGCCGAGCGACGCGAAGAACGCATCGATCTTGCCGAGCGCGTCGCTCCCGCCGTCGAAGCCACGCCAACACGAACGGATCAGTCCGACCAGTTCGTACGCCGCATCGATCGGGACGAGATAGCAATGCGTCACGCCGCCGCCGCGCCCGGGCCGTCGGACGAGAATCGCTTCGACGTCGGGTTCCAATGATGCGAGTACCGGATGATCGCGGGCCACGGTCTCCCAGTCATCGAGCGGGAGTTCCGATTCGGTTGCACCCGCCGGCCCGGGATAGAACGCGGCGAGCTTGCCGTCACCGGAGTTGCGAAAGAAGAACGCGAGGCCGATCGGAATCTGCAACGACTCCCACAGGTTGTCGTCGACGCCGACATCGCCGAGCGCGACGTATCGGTGGGGCACGGTCTTGTAGCGGCCTTGCGCGGCGCCCGTGGGTTCGAAGACAAGCGCACACGGCCGGCACGCGCACATGATGCGGCGCACGCCAAGATCGATCAGATGGCCGTGTTCCTGTGCAATCGGCGTGGCGCAGAAATCGCACTGCTCGCCGGGCGCCGCGGCCGCGCGCTTTCTGAGCAGCGTCTGCAGGGCGGCGAAGCCCGCGGGTTCGGAGGCGGCCATGGCTTACGCTCCGAGCGGGATCGCGACTCGCACGCGCGAGCCGTCACGGATCAGCGGGAACGGTTCCGCGTGAAGAAACTCGTCATCTTCGGCGCGGCCGCCGTGCGCGACGTCGTAGCCGCGTCCGCATGACGCGCACCACAGGAACGGGTGCGAAAGAATCGCGTCGTCGAAATTGCTCGCACATGTGGGACAGCGATCGCGAAACGCGAAGAGCGTTTCACCGTCGGCCACGAGCACGACCGGCGTCGCCGCGACCGTGAGATGCGCGATGCCGTCGCGCTGCAACGCCGGCACTGCGTCGAGAACGATCCAGTCGCTTTCGAGCCGCAGGCTCGTGGCAGACGAAGCGGCCGGCAGCGTTACGTTTTCGACACGGACTTCACGCACTTCGTGAATTCGGTCGAGGATCGCGCGTTCGACGGCCAGCTTCACGGTCGCAGCGGACGACGGGCAGCCGTCGCAAGTTCCTTCCAGACGTAAGTGCGCGACGCCGTCGGCAACCGCGACGACCTCGATCCCGCCGGCATGCGACTCGAGATATGGCTGCACGGTATCGAGCGCCGCGCGAACGCGATCTTCGAGCGAGAGCGGGTGCAGATCGTGTAGCACGAGCAGGCTTTCGACGAACGGGTCCTCGCATAGCGCGGCGAAGATCGGGTCGGCGCGCGTTTCCGCGTTGTCGTGCACGATCGTTAAAACGCGTTCGAGCGCCGCGCCGTACAATTCCACGAGCGTTCGCGCGAGTTCATCCGCGCGTTCGCGCGCGCGGACGACCGTGGGCGCTGCGGCGACTTCCCGCAGCAGCGTATCGACGCGATTTGCGACCGTCGCGTTATCGAATGTCACCGCCATCGCGCTTAGCCGAAAGGTGCGAGCGGCGAGTGCACGGTCTCGACCGTCTTACCGTCGCCGACGTACATGTGCACGCCGCACGGCAGGCAGGGATCGAAGCTGCGCACGGTACGCATGATATCGATCCCTTTGAACGTTTCGGGCCCGTTTTCTTCAAAGATCGGACAACCTTGCACGGCGTCTTCGTACGGCCCCGGCGTACCGTATTCGTCGCGCGGATTCGCGTTCCACGGCGTCGGCGGCCATGGGTGGTAATTCGCGATCTTGCCGTCGCGGATGATCATGTGGTGCGAAAGCACGCCACGTACGGCCTCGGTGAAACCCACGCCGAAACTGTCTTTAGGCACCGTGAACGGTTCCCACGTCCGCGTCCGGCCGGCGTTCAGCTCTTCGAACGCCTTGTCGAGGAAGTGCAGCGCGCAGGCCGCCGCGTATGCCTGGAAGTACGTGCGCGCACGGTTTCGCTCGATCGTATTCGAACGCTGCGGCACCTTCCACTCGAAGCTGGCCGGTCCGCGCAGCGCGCTCTTGGGCAAGTTGATGACGACGCTCTTACCGGTCGCCTGGACGTAGCCGATATCGACCAGCCCGGAAAGCGCCGTCGACCAGAGGCGCGCGAGCGGGCCACCGCCGGTATCGAGCGCGAGGTGGTCGCCATCGTGTAACCAGCGCGGCGACATGACCCAACTGTACTGGCCCGCGAAGTCACGTTTCTTGGGCGTCGGCAAGGTGTGCATGTTCCAGGGATGCCGCCGGTCGATCTTGTTGCCGAGCGGATCTGTGTCCATGAACGTTTCTTGACCGCCCCAATCGTCGTAATACGAATGGCCGAGTAGGATGCGCATGTTGAGATTGATCTGCATCAGATCGTTTTCGACAAGCTTGCCGTCGACGATGACGCCCGGCGTCACGAACATCTTGCGACCCCAGTCACTCATCGTGTCGTAGCGGAAGTCGCAGTACGCCGGGTCCTGGAAGGCGCCCCAGCAGCCGAGCAAAATCCGCCGGTCGCCGACGCGATCGTACCCGGGTAACGCGTCGAGGAAGAAATCGAAGAGATCATCGTGCAGCGGCACAGCGACTTTCATGTGCTCCACGTAGCGCATGAGGCGCGTATAGTAATCGGTAAAGAGCTGGTGCGTCGCGAGCGTCCCGGTGCCGCCCGGGTACAGCGTCGATGGGTGAACGTGACGCCCCTCCATCAGACAGAACATCTCACGCGTGTAGCGGCTTATTTGCAGCGCCTGTCGGTAAAATTCACCGGTGAACGGGTTGAGCGTCGTCATGATGTCGGCGATCGTCTTGTACCCGTGGATCGCCGCATTGGGGGCTTCGGTTTGCTTGGCTTTCTCCCACACCGAGGGATTTGTCTCACGCACCATGCGCTCGCAGAAGTCCACGCCGACGAGATTCTCTTGAAAGATGTTGTGATCGAACATGTACTCGGCGGCCTCGCCGAGGTTCATCACCCATTCGCCCATCGCGGGCGGCCGGACGCCGAATGCCATATTCTGGCCGTAGATCGAACAGACGGCGTGATTATCGCCGCAGATGCCGCAAATGCGTGACGTGATGAAGTGCGCGTCGCGCGGGTCCTTGCCTTTCATGAAGATCGAATAGCCGCGAAAGATCGACGACGTGCTATGGCACTCGGCGACGACGCGCTCCTTGAAGTCAATCTTGGTATAGATGCCGAGGCTGCCGACGATCCGGGTTATCGGATCCCACGACATCTCGACGAGGCGCGACTTATCGGTCGAGGAGCCGGTCGCGGGAAGATCTTGAATCGCCATCTATGGCACTCCAAAAAGCAACGTGTGACGAGGGGCGCGGAATTAACGAGGACGGTAGCCGGTCGTGAGCTGGCGGCCCTTATGACGCCACTTCGGTTCTTTATCGAGTGTCTTGGCGGTGAAGCCGCGCAAGGTGCGAATCACGTTCCCATACGGCTGGATCACCGTGGACGAAATTTTAGCGCCCGGCGGTTCGTCCATGAACGGCATGAACTTATCGGGGAACCCAGGCATCGTGCAGCCGATACAGATTCCGCCGACGTTGGGACACCCGCCGATGCCGCCCATCCAACCGCGCTTGGGAACGTTGCACTTGACGGCCGGGCCCCAACAGCCGAGTTTGACCAAACATTATGGGCGAGTCATAGTCGGTCGCGAAGTCGGCTTGTTCGTAATAACCGGCGCGATCGCAGCCTTCGTGCACGGTCTTCCCGAAGAGCCACGTCGGCCGGCCGGCCTCATCGAGCGGAATCATCGGCGCACGGCCGTTCGCTTGCCAAAGTAGGTAGAGGATCGTTTCCGAAAGGTTATCGGGCTGCACCGGACACCCGGGTACACAGACAATCGGTATGCCGGCGCTCGAGCGCCACTCCCAGCCCAGGTAATCGAGTGCGCCCATCGCACCCGTCGGGTTTCCGGCCATCGCATGGATGCCGCCGTACGTCGCGCACGTGCCGGCCGCCAGGACCGCCCACGCCTTGGGCGCGAGCTTGTCAATCCACGTCATAAACGTGCGCGGCTGATCGGTGCCGGGCTCGTTACCGAAGCCCGACCAGTAGCCCTCGCTTTTGATGTCTTCGTTTGCGATCGAGCCTTCGAGTACGAGAACGAATGGATCGAGTTCGCCGCGCTCCGCTTTGTAGAACGCCTCTAAGAATTCCGCTCCGCCCAAACTGTAATCGATGAGCGGCCAATGGAAAATAACGTTGGGGATGCCGGGCAGTGCTCGCAGCGCGATCTCTTCGATCGACGGCTGCATGGCTCCCGTCAGCGCGACGGAGTCGCCATCGCAACTCAAGCCGGCGGGTATCCAGAGAACATTTACCGTGACTTCGGGCGGGGCAGCGATCGCCATCAAAGTGCTCCTTGAGCGCACCGTTCACGGTGCCGGATCCGTCGCGCCTGGCGTTTTATGGACAGGCGCTACGAACTGCGTGTATACTTGCGCAACGTACACCGAAAAAGAACCTTTCGCAAGATGTTCGCCATTTCGGAAATTATCCGGTTGGGGCCTTGGTGCATGCACGAATTGTCGATCGCGCTTTCACTGTTGGACGAAGTCGATGCCGCTGCGGCGCGCGAAGGCGTCACGCACGTTGCGTCGGTGCGGCTGCGCGTCGGGCGCCTCAGCGGTATCGCGTGCGACGCGCTGCGCTTTTCCTGGGATCTTGCCCGCGCCGAGACCGTGGCGGCGGACGCGGCGCTCATCATCGATGAGGTCCCGATCGCGCTGTGGTGTGCTGCGTGCGACCGCGAGCGTGCGCCGCGTGACGGCGCGGGCCTGACCTGCTCGGCCTGCGGTGCCCTCGCCCCGTCGATCGTGCGAGGCCGAGAAATCGAACTTGTGGCAATGGAGGTACGGGCGTGAAGTTACGCCTGGTCGAGATTCAACAGAGCATCCTGCGAAAGAACGATGAATTGGCCCGCGCGCTGCGCGAACGCTTCGCGCGCAGCGGTACGCTCGTCGTCAATGTGCTCTCGAGCCCCGGTTCGGGGAAAACGACGCTGGTCGAGGCGACGTTGCGACACTTCATCACGTCGTATCGGGTGGCTGCGCTTGTCGGCGATCAAGCGACACGAAACGACGCGATCCGTCTCGAGCGCAGCGGAGCACCCGTCCGTCAGATCACGACCGCCGCCGAGTGCCGTCTCGATGCCGACATGATCGGCAAGGCGCTCGTGGGTTGGGACGCCTTGCCGCTCGACATGTTGTTCGTGGAGAACGTCGGCAATCTGATCTGTCCGGCCGAGTACGATCTCGGCGAAGACCTGCGCGTCGCGCTCTGCGCGGTCACCGAGGGCGAAGATAAACCGCTGAAGTATCCGCTTGCCTTCAATTCGTCAGCCGTTACGCTGTTGACGAAGATCGACCTCGCAAGCGCGGTCGGCTTCGATCGTGCTGCGGCCTATGAATCGTTGCGCCTGGTTCAGCCGGCTGCGACTGTGCTTGAAGTCTCCGCCAAGAGCGGCAGTGGGCTGGAAGCCTGGTACGACGTCATTACGACGCAGCTAGCGAGCAAGCGCGAGGCGACGCTCGTTACGTGACACGAACAATTGGCCGCACGTGAAAGTGCAGAATGGAAGACGTTATGGCTCTGGACGATCGTAATCCGCCGGCGGGCAGCGGCGAAAGCATCACGACACCCGGCGAAGAAGTGTCGAAGGGCGAGCAAGAGCCCGGCCACCATGAGAAGGAGCGCACCGGCGCTGATCGTCCGGGCGGTGGTTCGTCATCGCGCTCGGCAAGCAGTGTCGACCCGCACGACCCGGTCGATCCCCAGAGCCCGAATCTTCCGACGCCATAGGCGCGACCGAGCTTGCCTATGGCGAGATCGTATCGACCTCGAGCGTTTCATGGCGCACGGCCCCGCTAAGCCTTTTTTGTTCTAGTACGCGACGCGTCGTGAGCCGGACTTCTTCGACCACGCGAACATGTTTGACGATCTCCACATCTTCGGCGCGAAGCAGGACGACGATCGACTCGGTGTCTTCGTCAAGCATCACGCTTCCGTCGCCCGTAGCATAGTCTATCGTCAACTCCTCGTGGAGTACGTCGACTTCGATCATTCTGCGCACGCTCACGGCTCGCCGCGTGACCACCGCGAGCCGATCGCGCACGCGGTGTTTCACGACGTGGAGCCGCTCCGCATGCAGATGAATGCGTTGTCCGTCAATGACGTCAGGTGACGTTAAAACCGTCTCGTCGTAAAGACCGTTCGCACCTGAATCGATCGGCGAAGGGAGGTTAGGTCGCTCGCTACTCATCCATGATCCCTTCATTGAAACGGGTTTTCGAGCGGGCATTGCCGCGATGTCTTTCGATCCCGGCAATGCCCTTTTTCAAGGCACGGGACCGCTAGCGAACCGGTCGATTCACGTTATCGTCTTTGTCGACGACGAGTTCTTCATGCCGAACACTCTCCGACACGTGCTGCGTGTCCGTCACGGAGCGTTTGCCGATATCGACCTCTTCGGTAACCACCGTTTTTTTGCCGACCTGTACTTCGTCTCGAGAGAGCGGTACGCGAATCGTCTCATCGCCGCCGATCGTGCCGCCGACTTCTCCGCCCGTTACGGCATGACGCTCGATCACGAGTTCATCGTGCCCGACAGGAACGTCGACGGACTCCGTGCGACTGACGACCTCTTTGCGGATGCGGACGTTGCCGCTCGCAACGCGCACCTTATCGACCTCGAGCCGCTCGGCTTTGAGCTTTAACGTCTGCTCGGCCGCTGCCGTTCCCATTGCTGTCGCGCCCGTTGCGGTCGCGCCCGTTGCGGTCGCGCCCGGAGCGCGGCCTTGTGAACCGAGATCCGCTCCGTTGCGCTGGAGAATCGCAACGGCTTCCGATGCCCGATCGTCGGCTTTCACGGTAACGAGCGCGCCCCCGCGCGCGACGCCGTCTTCGAAATAATGGGCGTCCTCTTTCGACATTCCGAGTTCGGTAAGGTTATCGCGAAACTCGGAGCCCGTCGTTGTATGGTCTTTGAAAAAATCCGTCACCGGGTTGCTCAACTTTTTAGGGGCTACGTTTTCGTCGTGATCCGCGACTTCGCTGATCTGTGCGCTTCGAAAACCCGCGCGCTGCAACTCGGTAAGCGCCGCTTCGCCGCGAGCCTGGTCTTTGAAAAGGCCGCCGATCGTTTGTCCCGCCATGAATGCTCCTCATCTATCACCGAACCGCTCGTACGGCGAGCGTGCCGCTGGATGAGGTGCAATCCGAGTACGTGCGGATTGGCATCCTCATGCAAGTTTGAGATGCATGCCCATAGAGCCGCTCGCCTAATCACGACCGGGGAGCGAAAAGTCGTTATGGAAACGGTATCGCTGGGGTATAGCGTGCGACAGCACGTAGCTTGTTTGAAGGAGCGCCATGCGCTATCTGACTCATCGCAACGAGTCGAACGCGTGGGCGTTCGGCATCGGAAAAATTATCGCGTCCACAACGTTCATGTTCGCGGCCGTACAGCTTGCTCCAACGTCAGCCGTTGCGGCGGCGCTGACCGCTCCGCCGATAACCGTCGACGGCTCGCTCGTTAGCGTACCGGCGTTGGAACGCTCCAACAAAGTATTCGTACCCGTCCGCGGCGTCTTCGAGAAACTCGGTGCTACCGTCAACTATACCCCGCCGAGTTCGATCGTGGCGCGTAAGAACGGCACGGATCTCGTCCAGCTGACGGTCGGCAGTCGTGCCGCCACGGTCGGCGGCGCGTCGCACATGCTCGGTGTTGCGCCTTTCACAACACAAGGCCATGCCATGGGTACCGCTGCGCCTCATTAGTGAGGCGGCTGGGGCGACCGTAGCGTACGTGTCCAGCCCCCGTTCGATCAAGATCTCGCAGGCGACCGCAGTCGCGGCTCCGGTCGTGGTCGCTGCGGCGAGCGCCGCTCCCGTCGCAAACTCCGAAGCCACGGAAGAGCATCATGGTATCCCGTGGTGGGTATGGTTGCTCGCGGCTCTCATCCTTCTTGGAATCATCCTGGCCTTTCTACGCCGCAAGAAAGAGCCCGTCATTACCACCAGCAGCACGGGACGCAGCAGCGATCCCGATATTACAACGCGTCGTTAGAAAGTAGGCTTCTTTAGATGGCAACCGTTACGGACTGGAGCGCTGGATTCATCACGGGCCTAACCGCCGGGCTCGCTCGCCTCTTCGGTGCGATACCCAATATCATCGGCGCATTGCTGCTTCTGATAATCGGCTGGATCATTGCTGGAATCGTCGGCAATCTGTTCGCAAAGCTGTGCCGTGCCGTTCACGTCGATACCGTAAGCAGCCGCGTTGGGGCAGCGGGGTTTCTCGAGCAAACCGGTACGAGACTCAAGGCAAGCGACATCCTCGACGAAGTCGTCAAATGGGTCATCCGGTTGGTGTTCATCGAGATGGCAGCCGAGCAACTCGGCATGCCGCAGGTCTCGCAGATCATCAATCAGATACTCGGATTCGTTCCGAACATCATCGTTGCCGTGATCATCCTCGGCGTGGGGGCTTTCCTCGGTAAGCTCTTGGGCGGTATCGTTCACGGCGCAGCCAGCGAAGCGCGTCTCGGCAATGCCGGCTTACTCTCACGGTTTACCTACGGCGCCGTCATTGCGTTCGCGATCATTGCGGCGCTAAACGAACTCAATGTCGCCCCGGTCGTCGTGAATACGCTCTACATTGGCCTCGTGGCAGCCGTCGCGCTGGCGCTGGGCCTTGCCTTCGGCCTCGGCGGTCGCGATACGGCAGCGCGGTTGACCGAGCAATGGGCCGGGCAGATCGAGACGACGTCCAAGAAGCTGCAGGCCTCAGCGCCGCCGGCAAGACCGGTAACGTCTCCCGATCCGATCATCGGCACAACTCCAAAAATTCGTACCTCGAGCACATAGCCCGCATACACCTACACGTACGTGAACCGCTGTCGTTTTCGGCAGCGGTTCATGCGTATGGGGACCGATCGTACTTAATTTCCGCTAGCCGAATCTCTGCGCCGCGTCCGCTATCGGCCTGAGCAGTTCGTCCACCGTATCCATCATAATGAAGAGCTTCAACGATGTTGGCTCGAAGCGCTGGAAGCCGAACTGCAGGTAGTACGAAACGACGTCTTCTTTAAGCGCGTCGACGACAATAGCAACGCCTCCGATCTCTCGTGAAACACGGGCGCAGCGCGCCATCGCATCCATTAACATCAACTGACCAACGCGCTGTCCTTTAACATGTTCGGAGACAGCGAGTTTCGCCACTAACGAACCAGGTATATCCCTGCTGTTGGGTAGGCTATATGCCTTCGTTACAGCAGGCGACAGTTCACCGGGATCTAATCGAATCGTTGTGACGGTGTAGTATCCGAGAATGACTGTCTCGTCGTCCTCATAAACTGCTACAAACGTTTTCGACATATTTTTCGCATGCGATTGATGGGCACTGGTGTGGAGGAAGCGATCCAGTGATTCCTCACCGCATGCGAAGCTTAACCGTTTGTGTTTATCCTTAGATAACGATTCGATTATGATTTTCATGGCCTGCTTTTGACCTCACGGGCATAGCGCTCAGCCAAGGCTGCAAGCCGGTCGTTCGGTTTTGGCGGTCTAACGAGTGCAGATAGAAACGTTTCACGCGATTGCTCGTTCAAGACGAGGCGTTCATGGTCAGCGATCACGCGTTTTGCTCGTTCTTCAACTGCAAGCCGCATGAACTCAGAAAGGCTCTGCCCTTCGAGCGAAGCAGCTCGAAGGTATAGCTCTTTTTGCTCCTGTGTCGGCCTGAACTGTGTGCGACTGCGCGGCGACGAGCGTAGCTGCGTTACTCGATCGTCCTCCATTTCTGCTGAGTCGGTGGCCATAGGGCTCCTCAAGTGCGTGGGCTAATTGTGTGCACAACTTGATTGTGCGCCAAAGTGGCGTACAAGGTCACGCCTTTGGCCTCCTGCAGCCGCTTTTTCTAATCCTGACGTGAGCAGCATCACTCCCCGACAGGTTCTAGACTAGGCTTGGCCGCTTCCCACTTGGGTCTGAGATCAAGAAAAGCCCTGGTTTACAGGGCTTTTTGGTGGAGATGTGCGGATTCGAACCGCAGACCCCTTACATGCGAAGCAAGTGCTCTACCAGCTGAGCTACACCCCCACGAAGCCGGCCATTCCGGACCGACCGAACTCAATACGCGCTTAAAAGCGCCGGCCCTCTGTTCTAGGAGCCTGTAGGGCTTGACGGAGTTGGACGTTGCGCGGGCGCCGAATCTAGCGGGCCCGATGCTGCGGCCGCCAAGGAGTGCGGGTCGCGGCATCGTTGCGCTCGATTTGGCTTTTGCGATG
>JAABUQ010000424.1_pt1 | contig 97223 bp, 80 predicted proteins | sample 5560001 | NCBI WGS metagenome assembly JAABUQ01 (sample SAMN10711888, study PRJNA513371) | rock metagenome | isolation source: Antarctica rocks | place: Antarctica: Victoria Land, Finger Mt nord | collected 2015-12-18
TCGAGCAGTTCATCGACTACTTCAACCGCACTCTCGCCAAGCCCTTCAAGTGGACCAAGACAGGGAAGCCCCTTGCCGCATGAGATACGCCCAAATAGGGGCCGTTCTTCCAGCGGGTTGTACTAGCCCTCCTCCTCGCTGCAACGCCCGTTGCCGCGCAAACCGTTCTCACGCCGGTTTCGACGCCATTCAACGAACGATGGACCGAGCGTGTCCCAGTCAGCGGACGTTCGCTCGTCGGCGTCGTCTCGTCAGCGGGCGCGCAGCCGCCCGCAGGCGCCTGGCTGTTGTCGGACATGGCGCTGCCCGCGGCGTTGACCGGCAACACGCCCGTTTGCGTGCGGGCGACGACCCAGGACGGACGCTATTTCGCCGAGAACAGTTTTGCCGCCTCGGGCGCGCTTCCCTCGGGTGGCCGTGCGGGCCTTGCCTGGGGAACCGCGCACGAAACCGACCTCAAGTCGTTCAATCTTCGGGAGGTGGCGGCCATCGCCCGCAGCAGCAGTTGTGCTGACACGTCCGAGGTGATCCCCGTCATTCTCGGCCCAGCAGAGGGGCTTGGCACGCTGCAGGTCCTGGTGAACACCCGCGGCAGCTCGCTGACGGCTGCGTTGCGCGATCCTGACTCCGGCCGCACCCTGCGGCGCGCGGCCTGCACGCGGGTCGAGGGGATCGCCCGGGTTGCCTTTGACGCCCGGTGCGTGCTGGGCGACGTCGCCGGGCTGCCCGCGCATCCCCGCCTTCGGTTGGAGCAGGTGAGCCGTGACGGCCTGCAGACCGAGATCGTCGAGACCGTCACCCTCCGGCTGGCGAACTGACCCGGGGTTGCTGGGCCTATGACCTGCGAAGCGCAGCCGCCACCGGCCGCCCGCGTCTTACCGCTGCTGGGGCGACGGATGCTGGGCCTTCCGGCGTTGGTTTGCCTTTGGATCCTAATCCTTTGGCCATTGCGCGTGATCGGATGGCTCGGGGAGGTCATCCAGGCGCTGGGACACGACCTGGCCGCCGCTATGCGCCGCTTCAGCACCGATCCGCCGCTCGCGCAGGCGCGCGTGCTGGCCGTCGCCGTTCTTCTGATCGGCGGCGCCTTCCTGCTCGGCGTGTTGACGTTGCCGAACTACGACCGCGCCCTGGTGCTGACGGGGCGGTCGGAGGTGCTGTCCATGCAGTTGGACGACCGAGCGTTCGGCGCCCTGGACTTCGCCGGCGCGGTTCTCCGTGCCGACCTGGACAGCCCGGCGACGGAGCCTGGTCCGGTGCGGCTGGACATCGCGCCGGGCACGTCCGTGCGGTTCGAGCGCATCGGCCGCGGGGCGCTCCGCCTCACCTTTGCCGCGGGCATGGCAGCCCCCGCTGATCCGGGGTGCATTGCCCCGCTCCGCGCGGTCGGAGCCGTTTCCGCCTCGGGCACGCAGGCTGCCTTGTGCGAGGGCGCCGTCGTCCTGGTCCCCCTCGCCCCAGGCAGCGATCCCTTGGTCGTGGCACTCAGCGGCGGCCTAGTCGTCGGGGAGGAGGTCAGCCAGGGCGCCGGCCCCCGCCCCATCCTGCTGGATGCAACTGCGTCCCTGCTCGTGCGGCATGCCGGCCCGGTGTTCCGCTCGGCATGCCGGCTGGAGCTGTTCGAGCACCTATGCGACCGCTTCGTCGCCAACAGCCTGGTGCTTGCGCCGGGCAACTCCGTGCGGGCATACCGGCATGGTAGGGCTGAGGATGTGGTGGAGGTTCCGGCGCACGAGGTTGCGGCGGCTGCGGATGGCGCCATGCGGCCGGCGGGCCTGGGCTTCCTCCGCATTGACCCCAACGACCTCCAAAGCGGGATGTCCTTCAACCTTGCGGCGCCGGCGGAAGCGTTCGAGGTGACGCGGATCGAGGGGGAAACGTTCACGGTGAAGGAAAGCCTGTTCGACGTGATGCAGAAGTCGCCCTTGATGCACACCCTGAATACCAGCCTGGCCGCAGTGGGCCTGTTTTGGTACTTCCTGCGGCTGCGCCGCGGGGAGAGCGGGGGAGGCGAGGGCACCGCCGCTGCGGCGCTGCTATGTATTGGGCTTGCGATGCCGGCGCCGGCCTTGGCGCAGCAGGCGCTGCTGCGGGCGGACGAGACAGGTCAGGCGATGCTGCGCGCGCGGGGCGACCGCTGCTATGCCATCACATTGGCCCACGTAATGGGAAATGAGACGGCGGCGTTGGTCACGGCGCCTGGCCGGCAACAGGGGGGAGGGGGACCTGCTGCGCCGCGTGCCGGCGGCCCCCGAGCCAATCGCCTTGCTCTCGCTGCGTGGCATCCCGCTCGCCCTCTGCCCGGCTTTCGAGGGGCCGCCAAGTTTGGACAGCCTGTTGCGCGACCATGCCGCGGCGGTGCTGCGCGTTGTGCGAGCCGATGGCGGCATTGACCGTTTGCCGCTGCTGGTGGCCTCCGTTGAGGTTGAGACTATAGAGGTGCAAACGGAACCAGGTACGGAACTAAAGCAGGGAATGAGTGGCGGCACTGTGCTGGTGGGGGATCAACCCGTCGGTTTGCTGGTGGACGTATTCAATGCGGGCCGATCGGGCCGGGTGGCACGGCTGGACCGGGTGTTCGAGCGGCTGGCGCCACATCTTGCTACGGCCCCGGCGCCTGCACTTGCCGTAAGCTCATCCCAAGGCGTCGTAGCCTACGAGATTGTCCGCTCAAGCGCGCCGCCGGTTTCGCTCACAAACAAAGCGTCCAGCCTGACAGGGGACGGGCCAGGGCCGTGGCGGGTCGCTGCGGAGGGACGAACCGAAATTGTGATGAAAGCCGCGGGACCGATGTCAGGGATCGTCCTTGACGTGTCTGGCCTGCCTGACCTGCCCCGCGCGGTTGAGGTACTGGCAGGGCGGAGCGAGACAGGACCATGGCAGGCGCTTGCCGGAATCAGTCTGGAACCTGGTGACGCTGTGCAGACCCGGCGCTTTCCTGCGACGCGCCTGCCTTATCTGCTATTGCGTGTCTGGCTGGGACCCGGCCAGGCTACCCTTGCCTTAAAGGGGCTGCGGCTTCTGCCCTGACGCTTTAGAGAGGCCGCCAACTGCCCATAACGGTCATATTTTTGGCACCGTTGCCCACAATCGTAACACGCCCACGGAAATCCGCCGTGTCTGGCGACCAAACGAGGCTACCGCTGCAGTAGTCTTGCCGGAATGCGAAGATGGCACCCTGAAATTGGCCCTGGAATGTGCTGTTGCCTACGCAAGACAGGGTGCCCTCGACTTGACCCGTTGCTGGGTCAAACTTAGCAATGACCATACGAATTGTTTCAGTGCCTTGTCCGCCAGCGCCGCCGTTGTCGACGGCCAAAGGCTTGCCATCCCCATCCGCAAACTGGACGATAAGAGTCTTCGTGGACTTCATGATGCCGCGGATCGCCTGCTCAAGCATGGCTGTCTCGTTGCTGGCCAGACCTGCTGCGACTGCCGCTTCGCGCTCGGACTCATCGCCGTTCAGGATGGCAGCGCGCATGGTCATAAGCCGGATGTCCGCGTCCGGGTCAGCCAGCAGGGCACGGAGTTCCGCGCGCTGAGCGGCCTGACGCCGTATTTCAGCGGCGTCAATGCGTTTGGACACCTCGCTCTTCTGCTGCGCTGAGGCGGCCGGCATACCGGCCCCGAGCATGATCGGGAAGGCTAGTGCGGCCGTTATCAAAGGGCGCAAGTTCAGGCTCCGGGCGATGGTGCGTAAACCCTATCTGACGGTCGCCCGCACAACAACCTTCCCATGCCGGTGTGGCTCCTTCATCAAGAGGCAACAAACAAAACATCAGGAGACCCCACGTGCGCCTGGTTATCCCCGCCCTGATCCTCATGCTCCTCGCCCCCGCTGCCCACGCCCAGCGCTGGGTCACAAGCTGGACCGCCGCCGCCCAAGGCCCCTATCCCTCCGGCAACGCCACCGCCCAGCCCGAGCTGCGATTTGCCCTGCCGTCGCCGGAGGCCGGCGCCAACAACCAGACCTTCCGCCTGATCCTGCATCCGGCGCTGTGGGGCAGCCGGATGCGCCTGCGCTTCAGCAACGCCTTCGGCACCAAGCCCGTGACGTTCGACGGCGCCTTCCTCGGCTTGCAGGCCAGCGGCGCAACGCTGGTGCCCGGCAGCAACCGCCTGGTCCTGTTCGGTGGCAAGCCGTCCGTCACCGTCCCGCCAGGCGCCGAGGCATGGTCGGACGCCGTTCTCGTGCCCTTTGCCGGCAACCCCCTGGCGCCGGAGCTGATCGGCCGCAAGCTCGCCGCAAGCTTCCACGTCGTGGGCGAAACCGGTCCGGTCACCTGGCACGCCAAGGCGCTGCAAACCAGCTACGTCACCCTGCCCGGCGCCGGGCCGCGTGGCGCAGTGGAGGATGACAGCACCTATCCCAACAGCACCACCTCCTGGTACTTCCTCGACGCGCTGGACGTGCAATCACGGGATGCCAAGCTGGTGGTGTGCTTCGGCGACAGCATCACCGACGGCACCGCCAGCACCCTGAACGGCGACGACCGCTGGCCGGACGTGCTGGCCCGGCGCCTGCGCGCAGCCGGCGCCCCGGTGAGCGTGGTCAACCAGGGCATCGGCGGCAACCAAGTAGTCGGCCCGGCCGATTACTCGCCCGCCAATCCCGCGCCCGGCGGCCCGAGCGCCCTGTCCCGGCTGGAGCGCGACGTGCTGACCCTGTCCGGCGTCACCGATGTCATCTGGCTGGAGGGGATCAACGACTTCAGCACCAACGGCAACGCCACGATGGAGCAGGTGCGCGACGGCATGAAGGCCGGCGTCGCCCGGCTGCGCGCGAAAATCCCCGGCGTCCGAGTGATCGGCGCGACGTTGACCAGTATCGTCGGCACCACCAGCGACGCGCACCGCCCCCCGGCGGTCGAGCAAAAGCGCCAGGCGTTCAATGAGTTCGTGCGCAGCAACGGCGGCCTGTTCGACGGCGTGGTGGACTTTGACGCTGCAACGTCCGATCCGGCGACGGGCGGGATGCGGGCGGAGTTCAGGCCGAACAGCACCACCGGCGGGCCGGGCGACGGCCTGCACCCGAACCGGGCGGGCTACCTGGCGATGGGGCAGGCGGTGGATTTGCGGCTGGTGACCGGCGGCATGGCTGCCGGTCCCGCGACCACGTTGCGTCCGGGGCTGCGTCCAAATCCGGCCTTCACGGCGACGGACCGAACCAGGAGTGGGCCAAGGTGAGCCGTCCGCGCAAGGGTCACACCAGGCTAGGCTCGCTGTCGCGTTGTAAACGCTCCCGAACGGTTTGAGCCAGTAGGGCCGAACGGGTGTAACCCATGCGTTGGGCATACCGGTCCACTGCAATCAGCAAGTCTTCCGGCAAGGTGATGCTCACCTGCACGGCGCGGTCCGGCAACTCCACCCGGACCAGCAGGCGCGCAGCCACTTGAACGTCGGCGTCAACAGCCAAGGCATCCAGTATCGAGGGGCGGGGCAGGTCGTCGCCGTATTCGGCGGACAATTCCACATGTCCTTGCAATGCTGCTTCGGCGTTTCGCGCAGCTTCTTGCAAGGTGTCGCCGGCGCTTGTGCAACCCGGCAGGTCCGGGAAATAAACGCCGAAGCCGTCTGTTCCACGTTCAATGATGGCCGGGTAGTAGGCGACGGTCATAATTAAGCTCCCAACTCAAGGCCGGACTGCCGCTCAATGCTCCGCCGTGTGCCGATGGGAACATCTTTGCGCGGATGCGGGACGGTAACAGTCCCCGGCTTCTCGGGATGGCGGAAGTGATGATGGCTGCCCGCGACACGTACAAGTCTCCATCCCTCCGCTTGCAATCGCCGGATGATGGTTTTGCTGTCCATTGTCTTAGAGATGCAGGAGCAGGACGCGATACTCAAGTGCAGCTTGGACGCGTTTCCGTCTTGACCAGGCTGGGGACCCGGTGCGTCCTGCCGCCATGACCTACGACGCCTACATCGGCCGCACCGACACCCGCACCGACCTCGTTGATGCCGGCATGCTGCACCGCATGGCCGCTACCCTGGGCGTGCCCACGCCGGACCATGTGCCGCCGGGCTGGCACTGGACGCTGTTCCAGGACTGGGCGCCGCCGGATGGGTTGGGGCCGGACGGGCATCCGCGCCGTGGTGGCTTCCTGCCGCCCGTTCACGACTTGCCGCGCCGCATGTGGGCCGGCGGCGAGGTCCGGCTGCTGGCGCCGCTGCACGCCGGGGATGCCGTGACCCGCACCAGCACCATACGCTCCGTCCAGGACAAGCAGGGCGGCACCGGCCGCCTCGTGTTCGTGACGGTGGACCACGTCATCACCGGCCCAGACGGCCCGGCCGTGGAGGAACGTCAGGACTTGGTATATCGCGGCGCCGAGGGCGCCGCCGTGAAGGCAGCCGACCCTGCGCCACCCGTCACGGCCGGGCGGGACCGCATTGTGCACCCAAATCCCGTGCTGCTGTTCCGCTACTCCGCCCTGACCGGCAACGGCCATCGCATCCACTACGACGCCGACTATGTGCGGGGCGAGGAGGGTTATCCCGGCCTGGTCGTCCACGGCCCCCTGCAGGCCACCTGGATGGCGGCGCTGCCCGGCGTCGCGCTGTCCCGGTTCAGCTTCCGCGGACGCCGCCCGGCTTTTGCCGGCGCCGCCCTGCGCCTGCAGGCGTGGCGGGATGGTCCCGGCTGGAAGATGCGGACGCTGGACCCATCCGGCGCCGTGTGCATGGAAGGCGAGGCCTCGCCTTGTTTCTGACGGAGCCGGAGCCGCCCCGCGGGACCGTGCTGCCCGTGGCGCCCGGCATCAGCCGGATCGTCGCGCCGAACCCCGGCCCGATGACGTATTGGGGCACCAACACCTACCTGATCGAGGAACCCGGCGGCACCGTGGTCCTGGACCCCGGCCCGGACGACGCCGGGCACCTTGCTGCCATCCTGGCTGCCGGGCCGGTGACGCGGATCGTGCTGACCCACACCCATCCCGACCACCTCGACGGATTGTCGGCCCTGCGCGCCGCGACCGGTGCGCCGGTGTTCGGCTGGCATGCGCCGGAGACGTCAGTTGCGCTAGACGGCGCACTGCGGGACGGGGAGCGGGTGGGCGAATGGCAGGCGGTTCACACGCCGGGCCATGCGCCGGACCATCTCTGCTATGCCGGGCCGGACGGCACGCTGTTCAGCGGCGACACGGTGATGGGCTGGAGCACCAGCACCGTCGCCCCCGGGGGGATGGCGGACTACTTCGCGAGTCTGCGCCGGCTGTTGGCCCGGAACGACCGCATGCTGCTGCCAGGCCACGGCCCGCCCATCCTCGGACCGCGCGCCTTCATCCAAGCCCTGCTGGACCACCGCCTGCAACGGGAGGCCGCGATCCTGGCCGCCCTCGGCCCGCAGCCGCGCACGTCGCGGGCGGTCACGGCCGACCTGTATGCCAACGTGGACCCCCGCCTGCTGCGCGCCGCCGAGCGCAACGTGATCGCCCACCTCGACAAGCTGTGCGGCGAGGGCCGGGTGCGGGACGTGCCGGAGGGCTGGATCGCCCGGTGATTTGGGCATCCGTCATGCCGTCCCAAAGCTTGCAAAACGGCGTTCCCTCCCGCACATAGGCGCCAACGTGATCGTGCCAGCGTTGCAGGACACGTCCAGTTCGCACGGCGCGCGGGGCAGGTGTCCCGCTGCGCCTGCTGCCGTATGGAGATCAACCGTGTCTGAGACCAACCCGCTCGCCCGCATCCGCAACATCGGCATCACTGCACACATTGACGCCGGCAAGACCACGACGACCGAGCGGATCCTGTATTACACCGGCGTGTCGCACCGCATCGGTGAGGTGCATGACGGCAACACCACCACCGACTACATGGCGCAGGAGCGTGAGCGCGGCATCACCATCACCTCCGCGGCGGTGACGTGCGAGTGGAAGGACCACCGCATCAACATCATTGATACGCCGGGCCATATTGACTTCAACATCGAGGTCAACCGGTCCCTGCGCGTGCTCGACGGCGCAGTGTTCATCATCGAGGGCGTGGCCGGCGTGCAGCCGCAGAGCGAGACCAACTGGCGTCTCGCCGACCGCTACAACGTGCCGCGCATCATCTTCATCAATAAGCTGGACCGGACCGGCGCCGACTTCTACCGCGCGTTCGATACGCTGAAGGAGAAGCTCGACATCATAGCGCTGCCGCTGCAGCTCCCGATCGGGATCGAGGACGGGTTCCTCGGCGTCGTGGACCTAGTCGAGATGAAGGCGATTATCTGGGAAGGCGGCGAGCTCGGCGCGAAGTTCCACGACGAGCCAATCCCTGCCGACCTGGCGGACAAGGCGGCGGAGTATCGCACGCTGCTGCTGGACACGGCGCTGTCCGTTGATAACGACGCGATGGAGGAATACTTCGACAAGGGTGACGTCTCGGTCGCGACCCTGAAGCGCTGCATCAAGGCCGGCGCCATCAGCGGCGCCTTCCGCCCGGTGCTGTGCGGCACCGCGTTCAAGAACAAGGGCGTGCAGCCGCTGCTCGACGCCGTGCTGGACTACCTGCCCAGCCCAATTGACGTGCCCGGCATCAAGGTTGCCGCCGAGGAAGGCGTGGAGGAAACGGTCGGCGATGACCGCCGGGTTATCCCCGCCAATGCCACCGCGCCGTTCGCCGGGCTGGCGTTCAAGATCATCAATGACAAGTACGGCACCCTGACCTTCGTGCGGGTGTATGCCGGCACGCTGAAGTCCGGCGACACGGTGATGAACACCACCAAGGACCACCGTGAGCGCATCGGCCGCATGTTCCAGATGCACGCCGACAAGCGGGCGGAGATCAAGGAGGTTCATGCCGGCGACATCGCCGCCTTCGTCGGCCTGAAGGACACCGGCACCGGCGACACCCTGGCCGCCGCCGAGGACCCGGTGATCTTGGAGCGCATGAGCTTCCCGATCCCCGTCATCGACATCTCGGTCGAGCCGAAGACCAAGGACGGCGTTGAGAAGATGACGCTCGGCTTGCAGAAGCTGGCCGGCGAGGACCCGAGCCTGCGCCTGCGCACCGACCAGGAAAGCGGCCAGACCATCCTGTCCGGGATGGGCGAGTTGCACCTGGAGATCATCATTGACCGCCTGCAGCGCGAGTATGGCGTGGACGCCAACATCGGCGCTCCGCAGGTGGCCTACCGCGAGACTATCAGCAAGACGCACACCGAGACCTACACCCACAAGAAGCAGACTGGCGGCAGCGGCCAGTACGCCGAGGTGAAGGTGATGTTCCAGCCGCTGGAGCGGAACGGCGGCGTGGTGTTCGAGAACAAGGTCGTCGGCGGCACCGTGCCGAAGGAGTATATCCCGGCCGTCGAGAAGGGCATCCGCAACCAGTGCGAGACCGGCGTGCTGGCCGGGTTCCCGACGGTGGACTTCAAATACACCTTGGTGGACGGCAAGTATCACGACGTGGACTCGTCGGCCCTGGCGTTCGAGATCGCGGCCAAGGCGTGCTTCCGCGACGGCATGAAGAAAGCGGCGCCGATCATCCTGGAGCCGATCATGGACGTGGAGGTCACGACCCCGCAGGACCATGTGGGCGACGTGGTCGGCGACCTGAACCGCCGTCGCGGCGTGATCCAAAGTCAGGGCAGCGCCGGCAGCACGGTCATGGTCCGGGCGCACGTGCCGCTTAAGGAGATGTTCGGCTACATCAGCCAGCTCCGCGGCATGACCAAGGGCCGGGCGAGCTTTACGATGCAGTTCCATCACTACGATCCCGTCCCGCGCAACATCGCCGACGAGATCATGGCCAAGAGCGCCTGATACTATAAAAGTCCTCTCCCTCTGAGAGAGGGTGGGGTGAGGGGGTCTGTCTGCCGGAACCAATGGTTCTGGTGGACAGGCCTTTTTTCTTATATACGATCACGGAATGAGTGACGACGATTCAGACCAGCCGTCGAAGGATGCCCAGCACGAGGGCGGGTCTGGGCTCGACTTCATCAGTGATCTATTTTCGCCAGATCTCTGGGAAGCGCTGTCCTACCTGACCGTTGCCCTATTCCGGGGTGTCGGCGCGCTGCTCGGGTCGCTGCTGGATTTCTCGCAGTGGTAAGCCATCCAAACGCTGCTACTCCAACCAGTCCTCGACCGCCAAGCCCGGCACCCGGTGGAATTCTTTAATGTTGTGCGTCACCAGCGTAAGCTGCAGGGTGAGCGCATGGACTGCGATGAGCAGGTCGTTGGCGGTGATCGGAATTCCAGCCAACTCCAGCCTCGTGCGGACAAGTCCGTAAGCTTCATCAGCAGGTGCTTCAAACGGCATGATATTCATCGTCGCCAGCACGCGATCCATCTGCGTTGCTAATCGTTTCGACTCACGCTTGGCGACGCCGAACCTGAGTTCGGCCGCGGCAATAATGCTAACGCAAACCGCATCCTCGCCCTCCAGCGCCAGCCGTTGCGCCGCTTTGCCGCTGGGGTTGCGAACCAAATCGGACACGATGTTGGTGTCCAGCATCCGTGTGAATGCAATCAAAGCTCGATGTTACGGGGCGGCAACAGGCCTTCGTCAACATCTGGGAACTCCTCCTCGATCGGGTCGAGGGTTGCGAGAAGTGCAAGCAGCCCGTTCTTCGATTGCTGTATCGGCTGCAAAATCAGCCGCTCCCCCTCTCGGTGCATCAGCACGGCGTCGCCAGGCATGGCGAACTCGGCCGGTATCTCCACCATTTGGGCCGGCCCCGTCCGGACCAGTTGAACCTTCTTGATTTCGGACATGTCACTACCCCCATCATAAGCCGGCACTTTAGCGGAAATCCCGCGTCGGCACCCTGATCCCGCGCACCGTCTCCGGCACGTAGATGTCCCGCACCCGCGGCGCCAAGTCTCCCCGGTCCGGCGCCCCGGGATGCGTCGCCCCGTCTCCGCGCCCGTGCCGCAGCGGCCAAGGGTCGTCCCGTTCCCCCACGCTCCGCAACAGGGCCGACAGGTCCTCCAGCCCGTCCGCAATCACATGGATCACCCCGGCCTCTTTCTGCACCTTGCCGTGGCAGGCGATCATGGTGGCGGACAGCACTAGGCGGCGCTGCCGGGCGAATACGCTGGGCCACAGGATCAGGTTGGCGACGCCAGTCTCGTCCTCGGTGGTGATAAACATGACGCCGCGGGCCGAGCCAGGCTTCTGCCGCACCAGCACCAGGCCGGGCACCACCACGCGCCGGCCATCGCGCAGGTGCGCCAGGTCTGCGCAGGCCACCATGCCCCGCTGGCGCAGCTCCGCGCGCAGGAACGCCAGCGGGTGCGCCCGCAGGGTCAGGCCGGTGCTGCCGTAGTCCTCAACGACCTCCCGCCCCGGGCGCATCGAGTCCAGGACAACGGCAGGCTCCACGATCTCCGGCCGGTTGTCGGCGGCGGCGAATAGCGGCAGCGGCGCGTCCGCCAGGCCGCGGATCTCCCACAGCGCGCCGCGCCGGTCCAGGCCCAGGGAGCCCAGCGCATCCGCCTCCGCCAGCCGTTCCAGCGCCGCAACCGGCACCCCGGCCCGGCGCCATAAATCGTCCAGGTCCACATAGGGGTGCTCGCCACGAGCGGCCAGCAGGTCTGCGGCATGCTCGCCGTGCAGGCCGCCGACCATGCGCAGCCCCAGACGCACGGCCAGCAAGGGGCCGTCCGCCGGCTCCAGGGTGCAGTCCCAGCGCGAGTGGTTCACGTCCACCGGGCGCACCGGCACCCCATGCTCCCGCGCATCTCGCACCACCTGCGCCGGGGCATAGAACCCCATCGGCTGGCTGTTCAGCAGCGCCGCGCAGAACACGTCGGGGTGGTGGCACTTCATCCAGGACGAGGCGTAGGCGACCAATGCGAAGCTGGCGGCATGGCTTTCCGGGAAGCCATAGCTGCCGAAACCCTCGATCTGGCTGAATGTCTGTTCGGCGAAGTCGGACTCGTAGCCGTTCGCCTGCATCCCATCCAGGAACTTCTGCCGGAACGGCTTGACGCCGCCGGTCACCTTGAACGTCGCCATGGACCGGCGGAGCTGGTCCGCCTCGTCCGGCGTGAACCCGGCGCAGTGGATGGCCACCTGCATCGCCTGTTCCTGAAACAGCGGCACACCCAGGGTTTCCTTCAACACCCGCTCCAGGGCCGGCTTGGGATAGCTGACCGGCTCCAGCCCGGCGCGGCGGCGCAGGTAGGGGTGCACCATGCCACCCTGGATCGGGCCGGGGCGGACGATGGCGACCTGGATCACCAGGTCATATAGCCGGCGCGGCCGCAGCCGCGGCAGCATCGCCATCTGCGCCCGGCTCTCGATCTGGAAGGTGCCCAGGGTGTCGGCCCGGCAGATCATGTCGAAGGTGGCAGAGTCGCCCTGCGGAATGCACGCGAGGTCGAAAAGCTGATGCTCCTGCTCCCTCTCCCTCCGGGAGAGGGTTGGGGTGAGGGGGTCTTCAAGAATTGCGCCTGCCGATAAAGGGCCTTGTTCCACTTGCGCGCCTGGTTCCCCGCTCCGCAGCCAAGACCCCCTCACCCCGACCCTCTCCCGAAGGGAGAGGGAGCAGGCGGGCCTATGTTCTTCCAGCAGGTCGAACGCCCGCCTCATGCAGCCCAGCATCCCCAGGCCCAGCACGTCCACCTTCATGAAGCGCAGCGCGTCTATGTCGTCCTTGTCCCACTCGATAATCTGCCGGCCTGCCATCGCCACCGGCAGCACCGGCACCAGCTCGGACAAGGGCGCCTGCGTCAGCACGAAGCCGCCGGGGTGGGTGCCGAGCTGCCGCGGGAAGCCGATCAGGTCCCGCGCCAAGTCAAGCGTCAGCCGCAGCCGGCGGTCCCCAAGGTTGAGGTTCAGCGCCTCGGCATGGTCCTCGGTGACGCCCTCCTCGCTCCAGCCCCAGACCTGGCCGGCCAGGGCGCCTGTCACGTCCTCCGTCAGGCCCAGCGCCTTGCCCACGTCCCGCACGGCGCCGCGGGCGCGGAAGCGCATGACGGTCGCGCACAGCGCGGCGCGGTCGCGGCCGTATTGGTCATACACCCACTGGATCACCTCTTCCCGCCGGTCGTGCTCGAAGTCCACGTCTATGTCGGGCGGCTCCCTACGGGCGGCGGACATGAAGCGCTCGAACAGCAGGTTGGACTCCGCCGGGTCCAGGCTGGTGACGCCCAGCACGTAGCAGACGGCGGAGTTGGCGGCGCTGCCCCGCCCCTGGCACAGGATGTCCCGGCTGCGGGCGAAGCAGACGATGCTGTGGACGGTCAGGAAGTACGGCGCATACTCAAGCTGCGCGATCAGGTCCAATTCGTACCGCAACTGCTTGGCAACCTTGTCTGGAACCCTGTTTGAATAGCGCCGTGCCGCACCATCCCACGTCATCCGTTCCAGGGTTTGCTGCGCCGTGAGTTCGGGGTCGCTGACCTCATCCGGATATTGGTAGCGCAGGTCGCCGAGGTCGAACCCGCAGCGGCCAGCCAGTTCCAGAGTGCGTTCCACGGCGTCGGGATGGCGGGCGAACAGCCGGGCCATCTCGGCGGGGGTCTTCAGGTGCCGGTCGGCATGGCGTTCCCGCTGGAACCCGGCGGCGTCAATGGTGACGCCCTCGCGGATGCAGGTGACGACATCCTGCAGGATGCGGCGCTGCGGCACGTGATACAGCACGTCGCCAGTGGCGATCATCGGCGCCCCGGCGGCCCGGCCCAGTTCCGCCAGGCGGTGCAGCCGGGCTGCGTCGCCAGGCCGCCGCCGCACCGTCCCGGCCAGGTAGGCGCGGCGGGGGCGTCGGCGCGCAGCCGGGCGAGCTGTCGGGGCAGGGCGGCATCGTCGTCCGGCACCAGCGCCAGCAGCAGCCCGGCATTGGCCGCCGCCACGTCGTCCCATCCCAGGTCGCAGCCACCCTTGCTGCCCGGCCCCCGCCCGGCCCGCGACCGGCCCAGCGTCAGCAGCCCGCACAGCCCGGACCATGCCGGGCGGTCCATGGGAAAGGCCAGCAGCGCGGGACCCGGCATGCCCGGCGCTTCGGGCCGCAGGTCCAGGCGGCAGCCGGCGATCAACTGCACGCCAGTCTTCTTCGCGGACTCCCATGCCTGCACGATGCCAGCGACCGAGTTGCGGTCGGTGATGCCCAGCGCCGCGATGCCCAGTTCCTTGGCCTGGCCGAACAGCTCGTGCGGATGGCTGGCGCCACGCAGGAAGGAGTAGTTGCTCGTGACCTGCAACTCGGCATAGCCGCTAGAACAGCCCATGCAGGAACCACTCCAAGCCGCCGGTTGCCGGGTCCTCGCCGTCGCCCCGGCGGAACAGCCAGAAACGCGTGCCCTCCCCATCCTCGACACGGAAGTAATCCCGCACCGCCCAGACTTCCGCATCCCTGAGCCACCATTCGCCATAGATGCGCTCCGGCCCATCGGCATGGCGCATGCGGTGGCGGCGGCGGCGCCAGGTGAAGGCGGCGGGTGCGCCGTCGGGCAGGGCGGCCAGGGCCTCGACCGGCTGCGGCGGATGCAGCAGGCGGACCGGGGCGGGCCAGTGCGACGGCCAGCCGGCGCCCCCCGGCCGGGCCAGGGCGGGCACCAGCCGCACGGAGCGCTCGGGCACATCGCTCTCGGCTGGCTCCGCCCGGAACACCTGATCGGCGCCGAGGCGGTTGCTCAGCCGGTCCACCAGGGCGGAGATGTCTGGTCTTGCCGGTTCGGCAGCGTCTTGCTGCCAGCCCAGCGGCTCGGCCAGGGGGATCACCAGCCGCATGGCCTCGATCCCCAGGCCGGGGTCCACCTCCTCCAGCCGTTCGGCAAGCATGCGTGACAAGTGCCTGATGTCACGCGAAGGACGGCCGGTGCCGATCCTCACGGCCTGTATGCCGCCGTCCACACGCTCAAACAGCAGATCCAGCCGGCGGGCGCCCAGCCCGGCGCGTTCCATCTGGTTGCAAAGCGGGGCAACCAGGTGCTGCACGGCAATGGACAGGGCGTCGGCGGTCAGCAGCGGCTCCAGGAAGGTGATGCGGTGCTGCAGCAGCTCCTCCGGCACCAGCGGCAGGATCGGCTCGTGGACGCGGCCATGCGCCTGGTCCAGGCGCAGCAGCAGATGCGGGCCGAAGCGGCGGGCCAGGGCGGCGCGGGGCAGGCGCTCCAGGTGCGCCACCCGCTCGATGCCCAGGCGGCGCAGGGTGGCCACCAACTCCGCCGCCAGCCGCAGGGCTGCAACGGGCAGGGCGGCCACGGCGTCCCGGTGTGCGCCGGCAAGGACCACACCGCCGCCGTGCCGGGCGACGGCATGGGCGGCGCCGGGCGTGTCGGCGACGGCGCAGCCTGTGTGCAGGCCGTCCTCGGCAAATCGCTGGGCCAGAACGTCCAGCAGCGCGGCCTCGCCACGGAACAGGTGGGCGCAGCCGGTCACGTCCAGCCACAGCCCATCCGGTGGGTCCGGCGCCGTCAGGGGCGCATAGCGGTGGCACCAGGCGGCTAGGCGGCGCAGGGCATCGGCATCGGCCTCCGGCTGTCCGTCCTGGACCGCCAGCCCCGGCACCATTGCCGTGGCGTGGGCCAACGCCATGCCGGGCCGCAGGCCCAGCGCCTGGGCAGCCGGGTCCGCCGCGCCCACTACCCGGCGGCGCCCGTCGTGCAAGGCCGTCACAACGGGCCGCGCCGGGTCAGGCGACTGCCGCAGCCGGTCTGTTGGCCAGTGCGGGAACCAAACCGAGACGACCCTGCGCATCGCAAGCCTCCACATCCCATGATCCCGTCCGTCCGCCGCGGCAGCGCAGCAGGTCCAGCCGCCAGCGCACCTGCCCCAGGCCGGGCACGTCATCCGCATGGGGCAGGATGGGCAGGGACGGCAGCGCCGACACCTGCCAGCGCGTCGCCGCCGCCGTGGCGCCGGCCGGAGCTTCGCCGTCGCGCCCTGCTCCGTCGCGCTCACTGGCGCGCCCACCGGCGCGCGCAGATCCAGCCTGCCAGGGCCGGCGCAGCACCAGGGCCATGACGCCCGACGCCTCCGCCGCCAATTGCAGCCGGCGGGAGGCCGTCAGGGACAGCGGCCCCGACAGTTCCCCCACCACGCCGGCCAGGCCGTGGTGGCGCAGGCCTTCCTCCATCGCCAGCAACCCATCACGGCCGGCGCGGGCATAGATGACGCGATCCGGATGCAGCCCGGCCCCGGCCAGGCCGGGGGCGAACAGGTCCGCCCGCTCCAGCACCCACAGCACCGGGCCAGGCCGCCGGGCCAGGACGCCGGCAGCGAATCGGGCCGCGATGGCGGCGTGCTGCAGGTCAGGGCCGATGCCCATCACTTCATGCAGCGCATCCACCGCCAGGCCGCTGCCGGGCAGGGCGGCATCCAGCGCCGGCAGGCCGAACGGGAGCGGAGGCAGCCCTGTATGGTCGGCGCCACGCTCGATCCGGGCGATGCTCGCGCGCAGCCGGTCCAGCGCAAGGGGCGGCATAGGCGGCCGACTGTACTGCATATGTTCCATGATCATCCGATGCGCCATCGCAGCACAGTTCGCACTTTGTTCTGCAAAGTAGGCGTCGTCAACCTGGTTGCGGCTATTGCCGGCAATGTCTCAGTTTCAAAGCAAATGGAGCCTGGACCCGGTTGCATGCCCGTCGCAGACCAGCCGCGAGCTACTGCAACGTCGTTCTCCACCCGTAAAAGGCGGCACTCCGAGACTGGTAGGACGGCGTTTTCCGTCTCTGGACCGCCGTCCCGTACAGGCGGATTAAATCAATCGGAGGACCAAGGTAGGAGGCGTGTACGCTTCAAGCAATCAAGATTAGGATTGCCATGTAACTTTCAGATAAACATAAATAGTTGCATAGGCTGATAGCGATTGCGGCCCAGCTATTCCACCAAATAGGACAGGTAAACGCCGCGCCTTCAGCCATCCCGAATCGCTCCCAGCCCCAGGCTCAACGGCAGCCACGGGCGGTCCGGCCAGGTCCACAGCCCGTCGCCGTCCTGCACCAGGCAACGGAACATCTGCCAGGCCAGGCGAGGATGCTCCTGCACCACGTCCAGCCGCAGCCCGGCCCGGCGCAGGGCGGCCAGGATGTCTCCCAGCGGATGCAGCCAGTTCACTTGCCGGGCATTCACCAGCCGTGCCGCTGGGTCGGCATAGTCCGTGGAGTCCTCGTAGGCCAGCGGCGCATTGCCGAAGTAGGGCAGGAACCACCCAGGCCGCCCGTCCCCGCCCAACGCCAAGTCGTCGAACACCAGGGCCGCCGGATGGGAGTCCAGGAACAGCAGCCGGCCGCCAGGCCGCAAGAACCCGGCGACCACCCGCGTCCAGGCCGCCACATCCGGCAGCCAGCAGATCGTCCCCCAAGTAGTGAACACCAGGTCGAACGACGCCGGTTCCGGCAGGGCGGCAGGCGCCCCATACACGTCCGCCAGCACGAAGCGCGCCGGCAGCCCAAGCTCTGCGGCCAAATCCTGCGCGGCGACGATGGCGGGCGGAGAGAAGTCCACCCCCGTCACCTCGGCGCCCCGGCCCGCCAGCACCAGCGTGTCCCGCCCGAAGTGGCATTGCAGGTGCAGCACCCGTAGCCCGGCCAGCGGCGGCAGCATCGCCTCCGTCAACACATCCAACCGGCGGCGCCCAGCCCGCAAGGCCGCAAGGTCGTACTCGCGTGCGGCCAGGTGGACCGGCACGCGCTCATCCCAATTCGCCCGGTTCAGGGCCAGCCAGTCCTCGGCCATGAGGCCATCCTCCCTCGGTTGCGGAACCAAGGCCTGCACTCTGCGTAATGAAGCCATTCACATCGGGCAAGGAATAACCCCATGAACAACATCATCTACATCGTCGGGCTTGTCGTCGTCGTCATCGCGGTGCTGTCCTTCTTCGGCCTGCGCTGACCCACGCTCCGGGCGCTTGTATTTGGCAGGTGTCCGGGGAAGGTTGAGGCGATGACGTGGTCCATCCTTGCCCGTGACCCCGCAACAGGGGCGATCGGCGCCGCCGTCGCCTCCCGCTTCTTCGCCGTGGGTGCGTTGTGCCTGCGTGTCGAGGGCCGGGTTGCCGCCCTGTCCACCCAGGCGCTGGTCAACCCGATGTATGCCGTCCATTCTATGCCCCGGCTGCGCGACGGCGAGGACCCCTCGGGGATCGTGCAGTCGCTGACCGGCCCCGATCCCGGCGGGCCGCAGCGCCAATTCCATATCCTGGACGCGGCTGGCCGCATCGGCCAGCACACCGGCGCCGAGTGCGTCGGCTGGGCCGGGCATGTGCATGGGCCGGACGTATCCGTAGCTGGCAACATGCTGGCCGGTCCGGCGGTGGTCGAGCGCACGCTGGACGCCTTCCTGCACGCGGCTGGCACCCTGGCCGAGCGCCTGATGACCGCGATGGAGGCCGGGGAGGCCGCAGGGGGCGACAAGCGCGGCCGTCAGGGCGCGGCGCTGCAGGTATGTACCGCCGACCCCTATCCGGACCTGGACATTCGCGCCGACGACCACCCCGATCCCTTGGCCGAGCTGCGCCGCCTGCATCGCGTCAGCCAGGAACGCTACGCCGTGTTCCGGCGCCACCTGGCCGGGACCGGCAATCCCTGGGGCACCGTGGACCGTACGGTCATTGACGCCGCCATCACCAGGGACGGGCGCCCGCCGGCATGAGGCGCCTGGCCGCCGCGCTGGCCTTGCTGCTGTCTGCTGGCGCACACGCCCAGACGCTGACCATTGCGCTGCGCGAGGACCCGGACGTGCTGGACCCGACGCTCGGGTCCGCCTTTGTCAGCCGCGTCGTGTATGCCGCCATGTGCGATAAGCTGATTGACCTGGACGCCGGGCTGAACCTGGTGCCGCAGCTTGCGACGGCGTGGACATGGGAGGACCCGACCCACCTGCTGCTGACCCTGCGCCCCGGCGTCATCTTCCATGACGGCGAGCCATTCAACGCCGAGGCGGTGAAGTACAAGCTGACCCGCGACCTGACCATCAAGGGCAGCATGCGGGCCGGCGAGGTCAACAGCATCGCCTCCATCGAGGTCGTCAACGACTTGCAGGTCCGCCTGGTCTTGCGCGCGCCCAATGCGCCGCTGCTGGCGCAATTGGCGGACCGGGCAGGGATCATGATCTCGCCCAAGGCGGCGGAAGCAGCGGGCGCCCAGTTCGGGGCGCATCCCGTCTGCGCCGGGCCATACCAGTTCGAGAGCAGGGTGGCGCAGGACAGCATCGTGCTGCGTCGCTTTCCCCGCTATTGGGATGCAGGCAACTACCACTTCGAGCGGGTGGTTTACCGTCCTATGCCCAACTCCGCCGTGCGCCTGGCGAACCTGCGGGCGGGAACGGTGGACTTGGTGGAGTATCTGCTGCCCGGCGACATGGACGCGGTGAAGGCCGATCCCAATCTGCGCGTCGTGACCGGGGATGGGCTGGCCTATACCGGCATCAACTTCAACATCGCCAATGGCCCGGGCGCCGGCACCGCTCTCGGCAGGGACCGCCGGGTGCGCCTGGCGTTCGAGGCCGCCATTGACCGGGCAGCGGCCAACCAAGTGGTCTATGGCGGGCTGTTCAGCCCTACGGCGCAGGCCAACATCGCCGGCTCCCTCATGTATGTGCCGGCAGTGACGCCGCCGCCGCGCGACCTGGACCGGGCGCGGGCGCTGCTGCGCGAGGCAGGGGTGGCCCTACCGGTGCCAGTTACCCTGACGCTGGCCAACAGTCCCGACATCCAGCAGGCAGCAGAGGTGATCCAGGCGATGGCGGCGGAGGCCGGATTCGACGTGCATCTGCGGGTGATGGAGTTCGCCTCGGCGCTGCAAGCGGGATATACCGGGGAGTTCCAGGCATTCCTGATCGGCTGGTCCGGACGGTCGGACGCGGACGGGAATACGTGGCAACTGCTCCATACCGGCGGCACCTTCAACTACGGCCATTGGAGCAACGCAGAGGCGGATGCTGCGATGGACGAGGCCCGCGCCGTGTCTGACCCGGCGGCGCGGCGGGCGCTCTATGCCCGGCTGTGGGCGGTGGAGCGGGAGGAGATGCCGCTGATGTATCTCTGGACCGCTAAGAACCTCGTGGGTCTGAGGGCGGACCTGCACGGCTTCGTGCCGGTGCCGGACGGGCTGATCCGGCTGCGCGGGATGCGGCGGGATTAGCTGAGCAGCCCGGCCAGCGCCCCGCTCATGAGGGTTGCCAAGGTGCCTGACAGGACCGAACGCAGGCCGAGCGCCGCTACCTCCGCCCGGCGCTCCGGGATCAGCGCGCCCAGGCCGCCGACCAGGATGCCCAGGCTGCCAAAGTTGGCGAAGCCGCACATGGCGTAGGTCAGGATCAGCCGGGACCGCGGCGCCAGGGCCTCCGGTGGCAGGGCGGCCAGTCCAAGATAGGCGACGAACTCGTTCAGCACGGTCTTGGTGCCCATCAGCAGCGACGCGGCCTGGGTTTCCTGCCAAGGGATGCCGATCAGCCACATGACCGGGCGGAACGGCAGGGCGAACAGGCCCTGCAGCGTCCAGCCGCCCGGGGCCAGGCCCAGCGCCTGGTTCACCAGGCTGACGAGTGCCACTGCCACCAGCAGCGTCGTCGTGATGCCGACCAGCGGCCCCACCCCGTCCGCCGTGCCGCGCACGATGGCGTCCAGCGTGCTGGACGGCGCATTATGGCCCGGCGCCGCCAGCGTGGCCGCCGCTCCGCTGCCCGGCCCGAACGGCACCATCAATGCCGCGACGGCCAGGGCCGCCGGAGTGCTGATGACGGAGGCGGTCAGGATCACTCCCAACGCGCCGGGGATTACCGGCCCCAACACGGTCGCGTAGATCACCATGACGGTGCCGGCGACGCCGGCCATGCCGCAGCTCATGACCGCGAACAGCTCACCCCGGCCCATCTGCGCGAGGTAGGGGCGGATCAGCAGCGGCGCCTCGATCATGCCGACGAAGATGTGGACCCCGGCCGCCAGTGCGACCGGCCCGTCCAGCCCCATCGCACGTCGCAGCGCCGCCGCGAACAGCGCCACCAGCCGCTGCAGCACGCCCCAGTGGAACAGCACGGAGGACAGCGCGCTGATGATCAGAACGAGTGGCAGGATTTTGAACGCCAGGATGACGCTGCTGCCGGGTTGCAGCTCCTGGAAGGGCAGGGCGCCCCCGCCGAGGTAGCCGAACAGGAACGCGGTGCCGGCATCGGTCGCGGTCTGCAATGCCTCTGCGGCGCCGTTCAGCAGCAGGACGGCGCGTTGCGCCGGGGTGAAGGCAATCAGGAGAAGGGCGAGCGCCAGTTGCAGCGCGATGCCGGCGCCGACGGTGCGCCAGCGTATGGCGCAGCGGTCCTCGCTGCATGCCAAGGCGAGAGCGAGCAGGGCGGGGTAGCCTAGGAGGGCCTGCATCACGCCTGGCTCCGGCAGGCGCAGGGCAGGAGGGTGCTGGCCGGGGCCGGAGGCGGTAGGGTCATCCCATGATGCTAATCCGGAGTGGTGCAGTTGCCCAACGGGGCGGGTTGATTGCCTTGGCTCGATGCCTGCCCGTCCGATAGATTCCCGACTTGGTTCGACCCCGCAGCATGATCGAATGGGACATCCGGCAAACGCTGGATAGGGTTGCGGCGCGGCACGCGCAGTCCCGCCTGCCCGGCGCATCAACCCAACGTTCCGCGTCCCGCAGAGCAACCGTTCGGGGCGCGGATCGCCATAGCTTATGGGGAGAGTGAGGCCATGCCGATCATACAGCCGGAAACACCTGATCAGCCGGACGTCGCGGCCTTGCTGGCGAGGGCAGATGAACGCTCGGCATCGCTCTACCCAGCGGAAAGTAGGCTTGGCTTGGCCTTGCCGGCGCTTCTTTCGGCGGATGTCCGGTTTTTCGTCGCCCGGCAGGACGGCCGTGCCCTGGGGTGCGGCGGCTACCTGCTTCTCCCAAGGCAAGGCGCAGAAATGAAGCGCCTGTTTGTTGACCCGGCTGCAAGAGGGCAGGGCGTTGGCTGCGCCATTGTCCGAGCGGTGGAGGAGGCAGCCGCTGGGGAGGATGTCCATACGTTGTTCCTGGAAACCGGCATCAAGTCATTCGAAGCGCTCCGGCTCTACTGGCGTCTTGGCTTTGCCGAGTGCAGCCCCTTTGCAGCCTATATGCCCGACCCATTGAGCGTATTCATGTGGAAGCAACTGCCATGAACCGAGCGGGCTGCTGGCCGCCTACAGCATCGGGCCAGTACATGACGGATGGCCTGACGCCGTGTTCCATCGCCCCGAGGCGCGCAGTGCCGTCCCAATCGAGGCGATGCGACATCTCTTGGCCCGGCCCGGGCATCGCCGCTCCGTAAGCGGCTGGTGATGACGGCGTCGTTGCACAGCGGCCAGAAAACTTCTGCTGCCGCCGCAAGATTCACTTTTGCACAACGCCCGGACCCACCCTACATCCCCGATATGAATATAGAACAGACCACCCTCCCCAACGGCCTGCGGGTCGTGTCCGTCAACCTGCCGGGCTTCGACAGCGCCGCTGTCGCCGCCTTCGTTAAGGCTGGCGCCCGCAACGAGACCGAGGCGAACAATGGCATCGCCCACTTCCTGGAGCACATGGCCTTTAAGGGCACCCGCTCCCGCTCGGCCCTGCAGATCGGCGCGGAGATCGAGGTGCTGGGCAGCAGCGTGAACGCCTACACCTCGCATGAGACGACCTGCTACTTCGTGACCGGCCTCAAGGGTACTATAGACCGCTCCGTCGCCATCATCGGCGACGTGCTGTGCAACTCGGTGTTCGAGCCGAAGGACATCGAGACCGAGAAGGGCGTCATCCTGCAGGAGATACGCCGGGCGACGGACAATCCCAGCCATGTCGCCTATGACGGCTACGGTCTGATCGCCTATCCCGGCCAGAGCATCGGCCGGCCGATCCTGGGCCGGGCCGAGCTGATCGAGCAGGTGACGCGCGACCACGTCACCAGCTTCGTGTCGGACTTCTACTTCGGCGACAACATGGTCGTCGTCGGCTGCGGCGACTTTTCGCACGAGTCGTTCGTGGGTATGGTGGCCGTCCACTTCGAGCGCCTGCCGGGCCGTCCGGCGCCGGTGCAGGTCGTGCCGGCCAAGTATGCCGGCGGCGCCGTCCGCAACACGGAGAAGGACTTCGAGCAGGTGACGATCCTGCTGGGCCTGCAATCCGTGCCGGAGACGGACGCCACGGTATATGCCCACAAGGTCCTGGCCCGTGCCTTGGGCGGCGGCATGAGCAGCCCCTTGTTCCAGGAGGTGCGCGAGAAGCGCGGCCTGGTTTACAGCGTCGGCGCCTACAGCGACCACGGCGTGGACCACGGCGAGCTGGTCATGCAGGCCGGCACGACGGCGAAGCACGTGGACGAGCTGCTGGACGTAGCCTGCGGCGAGCTGGTCAAGATGACGCAGTCCGTCACCGAGGCCGACATGACCCGCGCCAAGAACGGCCTGCTGGTCCGGCTGGCGACGGCGAAGGAGCGCCCGTTCAGCCTGGCCCAGGGCATCGCCGGCAGCCTGTTCGAGCATGGCGAGATACAAACGCCGGAATATGCGATGCAGCGGGTGGAGGCCGTGACGATGGAAGATGTGGCCGCCGCAGCGCAGGTGCTGGTGCGCAGCAACCCGACGATCTCCCTGGTGGGGCCGGTGCCGGACGTGGACTACCACGGCCGGGTACGGGCTGCGCTGGGCTGAGAGGGGGCTTCCTTCTCCCTCTCCCTCCGGGAAAGGGTCGGGGTGAGGGAGCGGGCAAGCGCTGCTATTGCCCAGAGCAGATTGTGTTCCCGCGGCACTGAGTGTCTGTCCGGGATCATGTCATTGAAAACGGCTATCTACGATACGCGGGCTTGCACAGGTCGAAGAACCGGAATGCAGCGCGTATTGAGTGACCAGACCCTATCCAGACTGGCACGCATGGATAAAGTTTCGAGTAAAATCAAATGTTTGATCTCGGACAGACACTGACACACCCCGCCCCGCGCCGAAGACCCCCTCACCCCAACCGTCTCCCGAAGGGAGAGGGAGCAGGACAAGAAGCAACACATCGCAGCCCCATGCGGAATGCTTGGTTAAACACCGCGCATCCCCGCACACGATCCGCTATGCTGCCGTGCCCGCCTTCCAAGGAATCCCTATCCGATGCCCACGCCGTTCTCCTCGGACGATCTCGGACGCGTGTTCGACGCCCGCACCCTGACACGGGGGCGGACCCTGCTGCTGGTCGGCGAGGTCGAGGTCGGGCTGCAGGGCGACGTGATCTCGGCCACCGTGGAGCAGGCCGGCACCAAGCAAACCGTCACGCTGGAGCCGAAGCCGTCCGGCGCCCACGTTGCGCTGAACAGCCGCTGCACCTGCCAGGCTCCCGGCTGCGTCCATGTCGCCGCGGCGGCGTTCGCGGCGCTTGAGCGGTTCCCGGCGCTCCGCAAGGCCGCGCCCAAGACCCTGCTGGACGGCCTGACCGGCGACGAGGCGCCGGAACGCCGGGTCGTCATGTTCGAGCTGGCCGCAGCGCCGCCGCCGGAGGGCTGCCTAGTCAGCACCTTCCTGGTCGGCGAGCGCACCCGGCGCATTACCCCCACCACCCCGCGCCAGGTCATGACCGACCCCGGCAGCGGCGCTCCGGCCCGCGCCCTGGCCCGGCTGCTGGGCGGCGGCGCGACCACCAAGTCCACCGTATCGCGTGAGATGCTGCCGGAGGTGCTGCGCCAGTTGGTCGCCACCGGCCAGGCCCGCTGGGCGCCCAGCGGCAAGCGGCTGGCGGACGGGGAAACCCGCACCTTCGACGCTCACCACAAGCCCAAGCTGCCGCCGAAGTCTGCGGTGCTGCAAAGCGACGCCGGGCCGTTCTACGTGGATGGGGGCAGCGGCGCCGTCGGCCGCGTCCGCCTGCGCCAGCCCGCCCCGGCGCCCGCCCGTCCGCGCCGTCCGGAGCCGGTCCACATCCCCGCGACCGCCAGCGACGGTGCCATCGTCGAAACCGAGATGACGCCCGTCATGCGCCTGCGCCGGGTCAAGAACGCCGACGGCACGGGCCGGATCAGCCTTCTGGACGCCCTGACCCTCGACTTCGACTATGGCGGCGTGCTGATCGCCGGGCATGACGAGCGGCAATTTATCCGCGTCATGTCTCCGGCCGGCCCCAGCTTCGTCCGCCGTGACACCGCGGCGGAGGACGCTGCCTTCAACACCGTCAGCGCCGATGGCTTCACCCAGATGCGCATCGCCGAGGCCGGGTCCAGCAAAGGCCGACGCGCCCTGGTCCATGTCGGCCAGGACGCCGCCGAGCGCTGGCATCACTTCATCGCCGCACGCATCCCGCAGCTGCAGCTGCTGGGCTGGCGCAACCTGATTGACCGCGACTTCGGCCCCCGCCTGGTCGAGGAGGTCGGCACCACCGACGTGCAGGTGCAGGATGCGGGTCCGGGCCGCTTCAGCCTGGACTTCGGCATCGAGATTGACGGCGTCCGCCTGCCGCTGCTGCCGATCCTGACCAAGCTGATCGAGCGCGGCGGCCTGGAGGCCGCGCAGATCGTGGACGGCGAGATCATCACCAGCCTGGATGACGGCCGCGTGGTGAAGCTGCCCGCGGACCGCATCCGCCGCCTGCTGGCGATCATGGGCGATCTGATCGAGGGCGCCGGCCGCCTGCAGGACGGCCCCCTCGTGCTGCCCACCGCGGAGGCCGCGACGATCCTGGAGCTGGAGGACCTGGTCAACACCCGGTTCCAGAGCGCCGCCGCCATACGCGCCTACGTCGAGCAGTTCCGCGACGAGGCGGAGATCGCCCCGGTGCTGCTGCCCGGCGCCTTCAAGGGCGACTTGCGCCCCTACCAGAAGCAGGGCCTGGACTGGCTGCAGCACCTGCGCGGCCACGGGCTGGGCGGACTGCTGGCCGACGACATGGGCCTGGGCAAGACCGCGCAGACCATCGCGCATCTGGTGTTCGAGCACGCGGCTGGGCGCCTGGACCGCCCGGCGCTGATCGTCGTGCCTACCAGCCTCATCAGCAACTGGACGGCGGAGCTGACCAAGTTCGCGCCGCACCTGCATACCGCCGTGCTGCACGGGCTGGACCGGCACCAGCGCCGCGACCGGCTAGACGGCACCCACGTCGTCATCACAACCTATACCGTGCTGGCGCGCGACATCGCCGAGATGAAGGAGTTGGCCTGGTCGGTCGTCGTGCTGGACGAGGCGCAGGCGATCAAGTCCCCCGCCGCCAAGGCGACCCGCGCTGTGGGCCAGTTGGATACCAAGCACCGTGTCTGCCTGTCCGGCACCCCGATCGAGAACAACCTTGAGGAGCTGTGGTCGCAGTTCAACTTCTTGATGCCGGGCCTGCTGGGCGACCGCGCGGTGTTCGCCAAGCGCTTCCGCACGCCGATCGAGAAGCGTGGCGACGACCAGCGGCGGATGCAGCTCGTCCGCCGCATCAAGCCATTCATCCTGCGCCGCACCAAGAGCGAGGTGGCGACGGAGCTGCCGCCCAAGCACACCATCCTGCGCCGCATCACCCTGGCCCCGGACCAGCGCGAGCTGTATGAGACCATCCGCGTCACCCTGCAGGAACGGGTGCGCGAGGAGGTGGCCGAGCGCAGCCTGGCCGGCAGCCGCATCGTCGTGCTGGACGCGCTGCTGAAGCTGCGCCAGGTTTGCTGCGACCCGCGTCTGGTGAAGCTGCCCTCGGCCCGGCTGGTCGAGTCGTCCTCCAAGCTGGATGACCTACTGGAGATGGTGTCCGAGATGATCCCGGAGGGACGGCGCATCCTCCTGTTCAGCCAGTTCACCTCCATGCTGGACTTGATCAAGCCGCGGATGCAGGAGGCCGGCATCCCCTATGTCGAGCTGCGCGGCGACACGCGGGACCGGGCGGAGCCGGTGAGGTCGTTCCAGGCGGGGGAGGTGCCGCTGTTCCTAATCTCCTTGAAGGCAGGCGGGCGCGGGCTGAACCTGACGGCGGCGGACACGGTCATCCACTATGACCCCTGGTGGAACCCGGCGGTCGAGAACCAGGCCAGCGACCGGGCGCACCGGATCGGGCAGACCAAGTCGGTGTTCGTCTATAAGCTGATCGGGGCGGACACGGTGGAGGAGCGCATCCTTGAACTGCAGCAGCGCAAGGCGGAACTGGCGAACCTGACGTTCACCGAGCCGGGGGACATGGCGGCGCTGGCGCAGGAGGATGTGGATTTCTTGTTCGGGGGAGAGGCGGGGCGGAAGGCGGCCTAACATCGCGATCCCTGTGCTGAAGGACCTTGAGCGGCCTAGGCCTTTGAGGCATTTTGCCTGGGCTGGCTTTGCAGAACTGGTAACGCTCCTTTACAATGGGCCTCCCTCGAAGGGTGCGGGCTTCGGGGCCTATCGCTGGCAGGCCGCTCCTCGGGGACGGCCTTTTTCGATATCAGGCTCGTAGAGTATATAAGCGACACGCTGCAGGCCGTCGTAGCGCTGCGTGAGGACGGACGGCGCTGACGCTTTTCCATCCTGCAAAAGCCGCAGCCGCGAAAAGGGTCAAAGTAGAAACCGCTTGGTATAACTCCTTCAGGGCTTATCAAGTTGGACCGCCATCAGGCCAAGTCCGGGATTGCTGCCCGGGACGCCATCCAAATCCTGATTGGTGAACGTGACCTCGAACGGTTCGCCGGTCGCCGGCAGCACGGCCTCATAAGCGGCCGGCGTGCCCGAAACCATCCACGTCGCAACCAGCTTGCCATCCGCCAGCACGGCCACCTGCTGCGTCCGCACGGGCGGCACCGGAAAGACGACCGCCCAAGCCGTCAGCCGCACCGCCCCCGGATCGCCCTGGACCAGAAAGCGCAGCGACCCGCGTGACCCAGCCCAGCGCCCCCAAGGAAGCGGCTGCGACCACCCAGCATCCAGAAGCTCCGCTCCGGCGCCATCGCCGCGGAGCGAAAGCAAGCCGCCAGTCGGCATCAGGTGAACCGCCCTGTAATCCCCCAGCCCGGCATACCAACGCCCGGTCCGCAAATCCAAGCCGCACACCCCCTCCAACCCATGCGCGCGGACATAGGCCGCGATCCGGCCGACGTAATCGGGGCTGCTGGGATCGGCGGCGTCCCAATCCCGCGGATTGAACGTCGAGATGCCGTTGACCGTGGGCAGCCCCGCCACCTCGGCGATCAGCATGGCGTTGGCATTGGCGCTGTTCGTTTGCAGAGCCTTGTCCGACTCCGGATCGTCCCGCCGGGCCGACAGCACCGCAAAGGCCCGGCACCCGGCCGGCGGCGGCAGGACCGACTGCAGGCGGCGCAGCTCGGCCGTCCGGTCCAGCCCGGCGACGTTTGGCCCGCTGCTGAGCTGCTCGGCCACCAGCAGCACCGCCAGCATCGCCGCCAAGGCCGGCCTGCCGCCGCCCAGCCGGTGCAGCCACACCAGCACCAGGCACAGCATGGGCAAGGACAGCATAATCCACGCCCGGGCCACGACGCGTATTGCCTTCGCCCCCGGCACCAGGTGGTAAACGGCCCACCAGCCCGACCAACCGCCAACACTCAGCGTCAAGGCATAAACCACGCACACCGCCAGAGCCACCGGGCCAGCAGCGAGCCAGCGGCGCCACGACCAAGCAGCCGCCGCGAAGCAGGCTAGGAACACCGGCGGCCAGCCCACGATGCGCTCGGCCGACCATCCGGCACGGCCAGGGAACAGCAAGGCGTCGGACCAGCCGAACAGCAGGTTCCCCGGCCCGACCCGCACGGTTTCGCGCAGCGTGGGCAGGAACGGGCGCACCGCGGCGAACTCGTGCATCCCGCTTTCCCGAGCCTTGGGCAGGTAAAGGGCAAGGAACGGCACGACGGCAACCATGCAAGTCACGGCGATGACGGCGGCGGCCGGCCACTCCCGCCGCAGGGTGGCGACGGCACGATGCCGCATCGCCGGGTCCATTACGGCGGCAATCACCGCCAGCAGCAGGGCATAGAACGCCAGCAGCCAAGCCATGTAGAACGCCGTCAGCAGCCAGGCCGCCGCCAGGACCGCGAAGGCTGCGCCCCATCCAACCGCAGCCCGCCGCCGAGCCGATTCCAGCGCCCGCATGGTGCGGACGGCCAGCAGCGCGGCGACGGGTCCGAACGCCACGCTCAGGATCTGCATGTGGGCGGATTGCTGGTAGGCGTTCAGGCTCAAGGTGAACATGGCCGCACCGAACGCCGCGCACGGGAACGGCAGGTTCAGGACCCTGCGGGCGAACCCGTATGCACCGGCGAAGCCCACGATGCGCAGGATGACGGCAACCATCTCGTCGGACAGGAACGGGTCCATGCCCATTGCCCGCCAGACGGAGTAGGCCACCCCATACAGCAGGTAGCCGTCGTTGTAGGCCAGCGTGCCGCGATACGGGTAGAAGTATGCCGTCGCATCCCAGGATGCCCGCCCGCGCAGGACGTTGAACCAGTGCTCGAAGATGCTGATCTGTATCAGCCCGTCCAGCCGGTCCCCGGTCACATGGCCAAACCCGGTCAACAATTGCGTGCTGAACACCGCGGCCATCGCAAGCAGCAGCGCCAGGCACAGGATCAGGGGCCGGTAGAGCCTTGCCGTCGTCGAGCGCAACCTGCCTCCTGCACGGACCGGTTCCGCGCTAGCCCGCCATCAAACTGAACCCCGAGTACGCGGTCCCGCGCCTGCCCAGCCACCAAGCAGCATTGTCCCGGTCCCGACAGTGCCAGGGGCAGGCAAATACGTTTCCAACCCAGCCGTACCAACCCTTGGGCCGCTACGCCGCAAACAGCCCGAGATGCCGGTGTGAGCCGCCAGTCAGACACAGGGCGTCGCAGGCACTATGCCCCGCCGCCTACCGCCGCGCCATCCGCCAGATCGTGTCGTTCCCATCCTCCGACACCAGCACCGACCCATCCCGCAGCGCCGTAATCCCCACCGGACGCCCCCACACCGAGTTGTCGTCCCGCACGAAGCCGGTCAGCACGTCCTCATACTCGCCCGTCGGCACCCCGTCCCGCATCGGTACCCGCACTACCTTGTAGCCGGTCCGCGTGCCCCGGTTCCACGACCCGTGCAACGCCACCAGCGCGTCCCCGCGCCACGGGAACATTGCCCCGCTATACAGCGTGATCCCAAGGGGCGCCGAATGCGGCTGGATCAGCACGTCCGGCACCAGCACGTCCCCGGCCATGTCCGGGCGGCGCCCAGGGCTGCGAGGGTCCTCATGCGCGCCGATGTAGTACCAGGGCCAGCCGTAGAACCCGCCCGGCCGAACCCGCGTCACGTAGTCCGGCGGCAGGTTGTCGCCCAGGCCGTCCCGCTCGTTCACGGCGCACATCACCGTCCCATCCGGCTGCACCGCCAGCCCGACGCAGTTGCGCAGCCCGTTCGCAAAGTGCCCGGCCGGATGTCCCTGCGGGTCGAACAGCAGCACGTCGGCCCGGTCCTGCTCGTCGCCCCAAGCGGCGCCACGCCCCGACGCAGCCTCCAGGGCCGCCAGCCACGGCGCAGGCAGGGCAGGGGGCGCATTGGCGTTGCTGCCGCTTCCCACCGACACATACATCCGCGCCCCGTCCGGCGAGAACGCGACGTCCCGCGTCGAATGCCCGCCCTCCGGCAGCGTGGGCACCACGACCTCCGCCGGCCCGGACGCCCGCAGGTCGCCGGGCCGGTAGGGGTAGCGCACGACGCGCCCGGTTTCGCCGACATAGACGTAGCGCGGCGCCGGACCCGGCGGCCAGAAAGCGATCCCGAACGGCCCGTCCAGCCCCGACGCGAACACCTCGCTCGCTGCTGGCGCCGTCTCGTCAGCCGCCGGCCGCAGCACACGGATGCGTCCGCCGCCGGTCTCGGCGACGAACACGTCCCCGTTCGGCGCCGTCCGCAGGATGCGCGGACCGGACAGCCCGGCGGCGAACACCGCAACCTCCGTCCCAGCGGGTCCCCGCGGCACCGCCCCGGCCGGGCGTGCGGCCACGGACGGGCTATTGCTGCGGGACCGCGTTTCGTAGGGCGTGCCCAGGTCCGTCGGGCGGATCAGCCGCGTCACCCCGGGAGCATCGTTCCGCCAATCGCCGAAGGCGCCCGGCCCGGTGCGGACCGGCTCCGCATGGGCGGCCGCCAGGACCGCCGTTCCAAGGATTAGGAATGCTGACGCCGGGATGCCCCGCATGGCTTGCCGCTCCATCTCGCATGGCCGCATTGAGCGCGGCCAGTTGCCATGCGACATCTGGCGCGGCATGGGGCCGGGGGTAAGCCGCACCGAACTGCCCTCACGCAGATACGAACAGGAGGAGCGCGGCGTGGACACCGGGACCAGCACTGCCGCCCCTCCACAGCACGCCCTCTCCGTGCGGAGCACCCGCCCCGGCTTCACGCCTGACCCGCTGCCCGCCGTGCCCGGCCGGCCCGCCATGCCCGGCACCGCCTTCGACCTGGCCCCGCCCAGCCGCGAGGCGCTGTTCCAGGCCATCGCCGAGGCATTCGACGCCGAGCACTACCTGGACAGGAACCCCGACGTCAGGGCGGCGGGCGTGGACCCGCTGCAGCATTACGCCGTCACCGGCGCCTTCGAGGGCTGCGACCCCAACCGCTGGTTCGACAGCCGGGCCTACATCCTGGCCAACCCGGACGTGGATGCGATGGCGCTCAACCCGCTGTGGCGCTACCTGGTCCAGGGCCGCGCCGAGGGCCGGCCCCGGCGGTCGTCAGGGACAATGAGATGGCGTCCCTACGCTATGGCGTGTTCAACCTGGGCTTCCTCGCCGTGCATGCGGCGCCGGCTGGCCGAGCCTTCCTGGACTGGTGGGCTACCCAGCTCCACGCAGCCTGCCGCGACGCGCCGGATGAGGGCCTGTTCACCGACCAGAAATACGCCGCCCTCGTGCCCTGGCTGTTCCCCGGCGTCGCGGTCCTGCGCGACCCCGGCTGCAACGTCGCGTCCTGGAACCTCAGCACCCGCCGGGTCCGGAGCGGGCGGGACAGCGGCGTCACGGTGAACGGGGCGCCGCTGCGCTTCTGGCACTTCACCAAGGCCGGCGGCGTCGGCAGCGTCATGCTGCAGCGCCATGCCGGCGACAGCATCGCGCCGCTGGAGATCCAGGCCTGGTATCTCCGCGAGCTGGCCCGGCACTCCGCTAGGGCGCCGGTGCCCGAGGGCTGGTGGCACTACGGCCAGTTCGCCGACGGCACCCCGGTCACCCCGGCAATCCGGCAGCTCTACAGCACGCGCTGGGACCTGAAGGCGGCGTTCGAGGACCCATTCCAGGCCGGCGACGGCAGCTTCCTCGCCTGGCTGCGGGCGCACGAACCGGAGTTTCTCATAGCTACTCCACCCGCCACTGCCGCTTCTTGAACACGTCCAGCTTTTCGCGCGCCGGCCGCTCGGCGGGGGACAGGGCTAGCCAAAGCTGCAGGCGCTGCAGCACCTCCCGCGTGACCACCGCCAAGTCGAGCGCCACTGCCTCCGCCACCCGGAGGTAGCCCAGCCCTTCCAGCTCGCCCGATCCCGCAAGCGTTCCAGACACGTAGGAGGCATCCACCACCAGGAACCGGGCGTTAAACCGGATCGGGCTGGTGGGCGGGGTGATGGCGCGGCACAGGTAATCCACGCCGTCCAGCCGCGGCGGGACGCCCAGGGTCAGGCCGGTCTCCTCCTGCAGCTCGCGCGCAGCGGCGGCGACCAGGGCGCGGGCGAGGCGCGGGCGGGCGCCGCGGCCCAACATGGCCAGCACCTCCGGACGCGGCTCGGCGGCGGCCGGCAGGGTGGCGTCCCCTGGGTCCACGGCACCGCCAGGGAACACCAGGCGGTTCGGCATGAAGCGGTGCCCGGCGCCGCGCATGCCCATCAGCACCTCGGGGCCGCCGGGGGCGTCGCGCAGGACCAGCAGGCTGGCAGCATGGCGGGCAAAGACCGGGCGGCGGGCAGGGACGGGGCCGGCGGGGGCGGCCGGTGGGGCTGGTTGCTGCATGGCGCCAGCCTTGCCCCGTGTGCGCCCGGGGTGCAACCCGGCCCGGCCGCACGCAACGGGGCGGGACGGCATCCCGCGCCGTCCCGATCTTTCTTTGCCCAACTGCATCCGGGGTGCGGCCTAGCCGGTAGTTTCCATGCCGGATCAAGGACGGCCATCCCGCCGCCTGGGAATCACGGACCCATGAGGGGAACGCGCATGAAAAAGCGCATGAATAGATATGTCCAGGCATCAGCCGTCACTCAGGCGCTCATTGCTGGACCGCTGCTGCTGGGCTTCGCCGCACCTGCCAATGCCGAGGTTACGGTTGGCGGCGCGCCGATGTACGCCAGCAAGGACATCATGGACAACGCCGTGAACTCGAAGGACCACACCACCCTGGTCGCCGCCGTGCAGGCCGCTGGCCTGGTCGAGACACTGAAAGGTCCCGGCCCCTTCACGGTGTTCGCCCCCGTCAACGCCGCCTTCGCCGCCCTGCCGCCCGGCACGGTGGATACGCTGCTGAAACCTGAGAACAAGGCGATGCTGACCAAGGTGCTGACCCTGCACGTCGTGCCCGGCAAACTGGACGCCGTGGCGCTGACGGGGATGATGCAGGCCGGCAAGGCGATGCTCCAGACCATCGAGGGCGAGAGCCTGACCGCCACCGCGCCCAGCGGCGTCGTCACCCTGACCGATCCCAACGGCGGCATCGCCCACGTGACGACGCCCAACGTCATTCAGAGCAACGGCGTCGTCCATGTCGTGGACCGCGTGCTGCTGCCCGGATAATGCCCCCGGCGCGCTGCCCCGCAGCGCGGTGCGGCGTGCCTTGCCCCTTCGACTGACAAAAGCGTCCCTCCGGGATTAATGTGATGCCGCCCCGCCCCGAAGCCCTGTTCGCGATGCCGCTGATGCGCTGTGCCCAGGCCGATACCGATCTGGCCAGCGCGCGATCAGCCGGCGCGCGCTCATGAGCGGCCCCGGCGGTCAGGGCGCCAATCCCCTCGACGACCCCGACCTGGACATGGCCGAATACGTGCTGGGCACCCTGCGGCCGGACCAGGCCCGCGCGGTCGAGGCGCTGGCCCTTGCCGACCCGGCCGTTGCTGCCGGGCTAGGGGCGTGGGAGGTCAGGCTCGGACCGCTCGCAACCCTTGTGCTGCCCGTGGTGCCGCCGCGGGAGATATGGCGGCGCCTTGCCTTGGCCACGGGGATCGAGGGCGCTCAAATCCGGTTCCGGGGCGATGGCTCCGCAGAACGGATCCGGGCCAGCCTGCGGCTTTGGCAGAGGCTCGCCTTTGCAGCGGCCCTGGCAGCCCTGGTGTTCGCAGCCCTGTCGCTACGCCCGCCGCCAGCCGCGGCCCCGGGCCTGCTGGCGGCCTTGTCTCCAATCGGGACACCCGGCGCCGCCTTCCTTGTTCGCGTTGATGCCGATGGCAACGCCGTCATCGTTGCCCCGGCGCCGACGCCGGCCGCCGTTGGCCAGGTGCTGGAACTGTGGGCATTGGCGCCTGGCCCCGGAGCGCCCATCAGCCTGGGCGTCCTACCCGGCGCCGGGCCGGCCCGTCTTCGTGCCCCAGTCCAGCCCGGCACGCGGCTCCTGCTCAGCCAGGAACCGCCAGGCGGGTCCCCCACCGGCCAGCCGACCGGCCCAGTCATGTATTCGGGGGTCGTCACCGCCGGAGGGTGATCCGGACGTCAAAGCAGCCTTGACGAACCCGCCCCGCTTCCTCATTTGAGGTCAATCAGGACCGTTTGGGTCCGCTTACGGGTCCGATCATGTTGCGCTTGTCAAAACTCGCGGATTACGCCGTTGTCGTGCTGGTCCGGCTGTCGCAGGCCGCGCCGTGCCAGACCAGTCCTGGCGTCTCCGCCGCTGTCGGCATTCCAGAGCCAACGGTGGCAAAGGTGCTCAAGGCACTGGCCACGGCAGGTCTCGTCAGCAGCCAGCGCGGCGCCCGTGGCGGCTATCGCCTGGCGCAGCCGTTGTCCCAGATATCGGTTGCCGCGGTCGTGACTGCCATAGACGGTCCCATTGCGCTGACGGCCTGCGTCAAAGGCTCTAGCGTCGGGTGCGAGGCCGAATGCATGTGCCCCGTCCGTGGCCGCTGGGACCTGGTCAACATCGCCATCCGGGAGGCCCTGTCCGCCATCAGCCTCGCCGACATGGCCGCCATCACGCCCCGTGCCCGCGTCGCCCCGGCGCCATCCCTGTCCATCTCTCCTGCCGAATAGGTCCATACCGATGCCCGCAGTTGCCGAAACCCTCGATACCGTCGAGTCCATCACGCAGTCCGGCTACAAGTGGGGCTTCGAGACGGACATCGAGATGGAGATCGCCCCCAAGGGCCTGACCACCGACACCATCCGCATGATCTCCGCCAAGAAAGAGGAGCCGGAGTGGCTGCTGGAATGGCGCCTGAACGCCTTTGCAGCGTGGCAGGCGATGGAGGAGCCGAGCTGGGCCAAGGTCGGCTACCCTAAGATAGACTTCCAGGACATCCACTATTACGCCGCCCCGAAGCGTCCGGCGCCGAAGTCGCTGGCCGATGTGGACCCCGAGCTGCTCGCCATGTACGAGAAGCTGGGCATCCCGCTGAAGGAGCGTGCGATCCTGGCAGGGGTCGAGGGTGCCGGTGAGGGTGCTGCCAACCCCGGCAACGGCAACCCCAACATCGCCGTTGATGCCGTGTTCGACAGCGTTTCCGTCGCCACCACCTTCCGCGACACCCTGTCCAAGTCCGGCGTGATCTTCTGCCCGATCAGCGAGGCCGTGCGCGAGCATCCCGAACTCGTCCGCAAGTATCTCGGCACCGTCGTGCCAGTGTCGGACAACTACTACGCCGCGCTGAACTGCGCCGTGTTCACTGATGGCAGCTTCGTTTATATCCCCAGGGGCGTACGCTGCCCGATGGAGTTGTCAACGTACTTCCGCATCAATGCCAAGAACACCGGGCAGTTCGAGCGGACGCTGATCATCGCCGACGAGGGCGCCTACGTCAGCTACCTCGAAGGCTGCACCGCGCCGCAGCGGGACGAAAACCAGTTGCACGCCGCGGTGGTCGAGCTGGTTGCGATGGACGACGCGCAGATCAAGTACAGCACGGTGCAGAACTGGTTCCCCGGCGACGCCGAGGGCAAGGGCGGCATCTACAACTTCGTCACCAAGCGCGCGGCCTGCCGCGGCGCCCGTAGCAAGGTGAGCTGGACCCAGGTCGAAACGGGGTCGGCCATCACCTGGAAGTATCCGTCATGCATCCTGCAAGGTGAGGGCAGCGTTGGCGAGTTCTACTCGGTCGCCGTGACCAACAACCGCCAGCAGGCGGATACCGGCACCAAGATGATCCACATCGGCAAGAACACCCGCAGCACCATCGTCTCCAAGGGCATCAGCGCCGGCCGGTCGGACAACACCTACCGCGGGCTCGTCCGCATCCTGCCGCGGGCATCCGGCGCACGTAACTTCACCCAGTGCGACAGCCTGCTGATCGGCGACCAGTGCGGGGCGCATACCGTGCCCTACATCGAAAGCCGCAATCCCACGGCCAAGGTCGAGCACGAGGCGACCACCTCCAAGATCGCCGAGGACCAGCTCTTCTACTGCCGCAGCCGCGGCCTGTCGGAGGAGGATGCGGTGGGCCTGATCGTCAACGGCTTCTGCAAGGACGTCTTGAAGGAGCTGCCCATGGAATTCGCGGTCGAGGCGCAGAAGCTGCTCGCCGTGTCGCTTGAGGGGTCTGTCGGCTGATGCTGTCCATCCAAAACCTGGCTGCGCGGATCGAGGAGAAGGAGATCTTGCGCGGCATTACCCTGGAAGTGCCGGCCGGGCAGGTCCATGCCATCATGGGGCCGAATGGCTCGGGCAAGAGCACGCTCGGCTACGTGCTGTCAGGCCATGAGGGCTACGAGGTTACCGGCGGCACTGCCACCTTTGAGGGGCAGGACCTGCTGGAGATGGAGCCGGAGGCGCGCGCCGCCGCCGGCCTGTTCCTGGCGTTCCAGGCGCCTATCGAGCTGCCCGGCGTCAACAACGCCAATTTCCTCCGCACTGCGCTGAACGCCATCCGCCGCGCCCGTGGCGAGGACGAGCTGGATGCAATCGGCTTCCTGCGCCTGGCCCGCGCCGAGAGCAAGCGGCTCGGGATGCCGGACGACATGCTCAAGCGCAGCGTCAACGTTGGCTTCAGCGGCGGCGAGAAGAAGCGCAACGAGGTGCTGCAGATGGCCATCCTCCGTCCCAAGCTCGCCATCCTGGACGAGACGGACAGCGGGCTGGACATTGATGCGCTGAAGATCGTGGCGAACGGCGTGAATGCCCTGCGGTCCCCGGAGTTCTCGGCCCTGGTCATCACCCACCACCAGCGCCTGCTGGACCACTTGGTGCCTGACCGCGTCCACGTGCTGTCCGCCGGGCGCATTATCCGTTCTGGTGGGCCGGAGCTGGCCCGCGAGCTTGAGGCGAACGGCTACAGCGAGATCGTCGGCGAGGCGGCTGGCATGAAGGGCGCGGCATGAACCAGTCGCTCCGCAACGGCGCCGACGCGTTCCTGCAGCGCTACCACGGCCTGCGCGGGCGGCTGCCGGGCGACATCGCCCTGCGCGACGCCGCCGCCGAGCGTTTCAGCACGGATGGCCTGCCCGGCACCAAGGGCGAGGCTTGGCGCTACACCAGCCTGCGCGGCCTGGCGGAAACAGCGTTCCAGGAGCCGCTGAATGAGGTGTCGTCCAGTCCAGACCTGGGCGAGGGCATACCCGGCCCGCGCCTGGTTCTGGTTGATGGCCGTTACCAGCCCGGCCTGTCCGTCCTGCCCGATGGCGTGACGGTGACCAGCTTCGCCGATCAGCCGGCGTTCGGCCGGCTGCCGAAGCTCGAGCTGCCGATGGTGGCGCTGAACACCATGCTCGCAGAGGATGGTGTTCAGTTGCACGTGGCCGCCGGGGTGGATGCGGGCACCGTCGAGCTGGTGTCGGTGGCTGTGGACGTGCATCGGCCCGTTGCGTTCCATCCGCGTCACAGCATCCATCTGGAGTCCGGCGCCAAGCTGACCGTTATTGAGGTCGTGCGTGGCGAGGGTGCTTACCTGCACAACGCCGTCACCGAAGCCGTGGTGGCCGAGGATGCGTCGCTCGTCCATGTGCGCCTGCAGCAGGAGAGCGCCGAGGCCTATCACGTCAACACTACCTTTGCGGAAGTCGGCGCGAAGGGCGTTTACGACGCCTTCGTGCTGACGCTCGGCGCGAAGCTGGCGCGGACGGAAATCCATGTGCGGCTGCTGGGGGAGGGCGGGGCCGTACACCTGAACGGTGCCCAGTTGCTCGGTGGGCAGCAGCATGCCGACATCACGACGGTCGTCGCGCACGATGCGCCGGGCTGCGCCTCGCGGCAAACGGTCAAGAACGTGCTGTCCGATCACTCGCGCGGCGTGTTCCAGGGACGGATCGAGGTCGCGCGGGTAGCGCAGAAGACCGACGGCTATCAGATGAACCAGGCACTGCTGCTGTCGCCACATGCCGAGATCAACTGCAAGCCGCAGTTGGAAATCTACGCCGACGACGTGAAGTGCAGCCACGGCGCGACGGTGGGCGAGTTGGACGTCGACCAGCTTTTCTACCTGCGTAGCCGCGGCATCCCCGAGGCGGAGGCCCGCGCCATCCTGGTGCGTTCCTTCCTGTCCGAGGCGATGGACCCGATCCAGCACGAGGGCGCCCGCGCCCTGCTGGAACGGGCAATTGAGCAGTGGTGGGAGCGCCGGCCAGCATGAACGCCTTCAGCAAGACCACCTTCGACGTCGAGCGCATCCGCGCCGAGTTCCCGATCCTGAGCCAGCAGGTCCGCGGCAAGCCACTGGTGTTCCTGGACAGCGCCGCGTCGGCGCAAAAGCCTCGCTTCGTCATAGACGCAATGGTCCAGGCGATGGAAACGCAATATGCCAACGTTCACCGCGGCCTGCACTGGATGAGCGAACGGACGACCGACGCCTATGAGTCCACTCGGGACGCCGTGGCCCGGCTGTTGAACGCCCCCAGCCGCGATGAGATCGTGTTCACCAAGAACACGACGGAGGCGATCAATCTGGTCGCCCATAGCTATGGCCGGGGCGTGCTGCAGCCCGGCCAGGCCGTGGTCATCAGCGAGATGGAGCACCACGCTAACTTGGTGCCGTGGCAGATGCTACGGGACGCGCATGGGATCGAATTGCGCGTGGCGCCGATCACCGACGCCGGCGAGCTGGACATGGCCGGGCTGGAAGCCCTACTGCAGGACCGTAAGGTCGGCCTCGTTTCCATCCTGCACATGAGCAACGTGCTGGGCACAGTGATCCCTGCCGCCCGCGTCGCGGCGCTGGCGCATGAGTATGGTGCTCAGGTGATGTTCGATGGCAGCCAGGCCGTCGTCCACCGGGCGGTGGACGTACAGGCCATCGGCGCCGACTTCTACACCTTCACCGCCCACAAGCTGTATGGCCCGACCGGCCTCGGCGTGCTGTGGGCGCGGCGCGAGTTGCTGGAGCGTATGCCCCCCTTCATGGGCGGTGGCGACATGATCGCCTCCGTGTCGTTCGAGCGCAGCACCTGGGCGGAGGTCCCGCACAAGTTCGAGGCCGGCACCCCGCCCATCATTGAGGCCATCGGCCTAGGCGCCGCCATCGAGTGGGTGGAGCGCATCGGCTTCGACGCCATGCAGGCGCACGAGGCTGCGTTGACCGATCACGCCCTAGCCCGGCTGTCCGAGGTGCCGGGACTGCGGGTGCTGGGCTCGGCACAGGACCGCGGCGGCGTGTTCAGCTTCACGATGGAGGGCGCGCATGCCCATGACATCGCCACCTTACTGGACCGCCAGGGCGTCGCCGTGCGCGCCGGCAATCACTGTGCCGAGCCGCTGATGCGCCGCCTGGGCGTGGACAGCAGCGCCCGTGCCAGCACCGGCATCTACACTACCCTGGGCGAGATTGACGTGCTGGCCGACACGCTGCACCGGGTTCAGGAGTTCTTCGCCTAGTGTTCGACGATCTGCGGGACCTGTACAGCGCCGAAATCCGTGCCCATGGGCGCTCGCCGAGCCATGGCAAGCGCCCGGCGGCGTTCGACGGCTCTGCCAAGGGCGACAACCCGATGTGCGGCGACCGTGTGCAGGTCTTCGTGCGGCGGGAGGGCGATGCCGTGGCCGAGGCCGGGTTTGAGGCGCGCGGCTGCGAGATCACCATCGCCAGCGCAGACCTGATGTGCGAGGCCGTCCAGGGCCAGCAGGCGCACCATATCCGTGCAATGGCGGACCAGGTGGCCGAGATGGCTCGGACAGGCCTATGCGAAAAGTGCGAAGATGTGCTGCAGCGGCTACGCCCGCTGTCCGCGGTGCACGAGTTCCCGTCGCGCGTGAAGTGCGTGACACTCCCCTGGCACGCCCTTGTGGCGGCGCTGGACGGCGACAAGGAGACGACCAGTGAGTGACGCCCCGACTGCTGCCACCGCCAACGTCGGCACCTGGACGCCGGACGGCGAGGTCATGGCCAAGCCGACCGAAGATGCCATCCTCGCAGCCATCGCTACGGTGTATGACCCGGAAATCCCGGTGAACATCTACGAATTGGGCCTGATTTACGCAGTCGAGATGGACGATGCGAACGGGGTCAAGGTGGAGATGACCTTGACTGCGCCCGGTTGCCCGAGCGCGCAGGAGCTGCCGATCCAGGTGCAGGATGCAGTCATGGCGGTGCCGGGCGTATCGTCCTGCCATGTGGACACCGTATGGGACCCGCCGTGGGACCCCAGCCGGATGACCGAAGAAGCCCGCCTCGCTCTTAACATGTTCTGACGAGCTGCCTGTTCCCTCTCCCCCCGGGAGAGGGTTAGGGTGAGGGAAAGGGGCACCGCTGCCCTTTCCTATCACACCAGATTCTCACGAAACGCGCATAGATCGTACTTGGGGTTTCCCTCACCCCGACCCTCTCCCGGAGGGAGAGGGAGAAGAGCAGGAGTTGTTATGGACATCCAGACCGTCACCCGCCCACGCCGCGCACTGCCGCAGTTGATGACCTTGACCGACGCCGCCGCTGCACGCCTGTCGGCCCTGTATGCCAAGGGCCAGCAAGGGATGCTGCTCCGCATCAGCGTCAACACCAAGGGCTGCTCCGGCCTGTCCTATGACATGAGCTGGGTGCCGGAAGCCGGACCGGGCGATGAGGTCGTGACAGACCGCGGCCTGACCGTGCTGGTGGACCGCAAGGCCAGCCTGTTCCTGATCGGCAGCGCCATGGATTACGAGGTCAAGAGCCTGACCAGTGGCTTCACCTTCAGCAACCCCAACGAGAAGGGACGCTGCGGCTGCGGCGAAAGCTTCCACGTTTAACGCCGCGCGACACTATCCCGGTCTTGTGCCGGGCTGAACCCACCAGCATCCTATTCCGGTCATAACCATGGACCTGTGATGCGTAGGATGGTTCAAGCACTTGTCTGCGGCCTGGCCTGTGCCGCCTTCCCGGTCCTAGCCGCACCCGCGCCGGTCCTCAATGCCCGTGCTGTTCCCTACCTCGACGATGCTGGGCGCGTCAGTTATGAGGCATGGCTGCGAACCAACCTGCCCCGCGCCTTCGCAGTCGCGCCTGGCGGAAAGACCGGCTGGGTCTCGGGTAATCTGCATGACACCCTTGAGGCGATCCGGGAGAAGGCTTTGCAGCAATGCGCGGCAAAGGGTGCGTCCGGCTGCGCCCTGTATGCCGAGAACCTAGATGTGGTCTGGCCGGGCCAGCAGTCCCGCGCCGCGCCGCCGCCGGGACCACTGGTGAAAACCTGGAACTACGCCCTCGTGCCCGACGCCCGTTTCATCTGGCATAGCCCGGCGGCGGCCCGTGGCGTCGTTGTCTGGGCGCATGGTTATGGCGGCCCGGAGGTGGATAACCGCGGCATCCAGCCGCAATCCTTCATCCGCCCATTGAACAACATCGGCTATGACGTGGTCCGCTTCGACCGGGAGCCGATGGCGGACGCCCGGGACCGCGCCGCGGACTGGCTGCATGACGGGCTGCAGGAAATGCGCCGGCTTGGCTACCGCAGCGTCGTGGCCGCGGGCCAGTCGCGTGGGGCGTGGAACAGCTTGCAGGTGCTGGACACCCCAGGCTTGGCGGACGTGGTGATCGCGGTGTCGCCCGCGGCGCACGGAACCGGCGGCAGCACCAACCTCACCGCCCAGTATGATGACCTGCGGGCTGTCCTGGCCGGCGTTCCCAATACCCGGACCCGGGTCGCCTTCGTGCAGTTCGGCGGCGACACGTTCATCGGCGATGCCGACCGCCGGGCCGGGCTGTTGCAGGGCACGGCGCCTCGCCTCGGGGCGTTGCTGCTGATTGACCGGCCAGAGGGCTTCAGCGGCCACAGTGCCGGCGCCACCGCCGCCTTCGGGCAGCGCTATGGCGAGTGCCTGATGCACTTCGCCCTGGACCCATCCCCGCCGCGGTCCTGCCCGGGGCAGGCGGTCAGCCCAGAACGAACCGCGCAATCCCCTCCACCAAGCCTGCAGCCAACGGCAGGTCCGGATCGGCATAGGCCGCCAGGTTAGCCGCCCGGCCCTCAGCCGGCGCCTTCAAGACATGGTTCATGGCTGGCACGAGCAGCAGCCCGGCGCCGGGCCGGGAGGCCGCAAGCAGCCGGGCGTCCGACACCTGTATCTGCAGGTCCGCCGCACCCTGAACGACCAGCACGGGACACCGCACCGACGCCAACTCCGCCGCCGGGTCACGCAGCAGCCAGGATATGAGGTAAGGCTGCACACCGGGGCGGAACAGCCCGGCCAGTTCGGGCGGCACCTCCGTGACGGCCTCACCGCGCAGCAGCCGGGCGATGATTCCGCGTGCGGCGGCGACAAGCTCCGGCGGGGTGCCGCCAGCCGCGAGCTGCCGCAGGATGGCCGGCCCAGCGGGCGATCCGGCACCGGCCATGAGCACCAGCCGGTCCGTTGCTGCCCGCTGCGCCGCCAGAGTTGCGATCAAGGCGCCCTCGCTGTGTCCCAACAGGCCCACCCGGGCGATCGCGAGGTCGTCGGTGAAGGCGCGCATCCAGTGGATCGTGTCGTCCACATAGGTCTCCACGCGCAACGACGCCTCATCAGGCGCGGCGGCGTAGCTAGCGCCGACACCGCGTTTGTCCGCCCGCAGGGTAGCGACACCGTGCTCCGCCAAGCCTTCGGCCAGCAGGCGCAGGCCGTTGTTGGCCAGGCCGGGCAGGTTGCCGTCACGGTCCACCGGCCCGGACCCGGGCAGCATGATCAGGGCCGGATGCGGTCCGGGGCCGTCCGGCAGCAGCAGCGTGCCGGCAAGCGGGGCTGGATCGGCCGGGACGTGAACGGGGTGGCTACGGCTCAAGGGTGATCTTCATCCCGGCATGGCTGTGGGTGAAGCCGAGGCCGGCATAGAACGCCTGCGCCTCCGTCCGGTCACGGTTCGTGGTCAGTTGCAGCACGGCGCAGCGGGCGGCGCGCGCTTCGGCCATCGCATGGCGCATCATCGCCGCGCCGGTCCCCTTGCCGCGCATCGCGCTGTCCACGCGCACGCCCTCCACTTGGGCGCGGCTTTGGCCCTGTTGGGATAGGCCGTGGATGACGTTGAACTGCATGCAGCCGATAACCGCGCCGTCCTGCACGGCCAGGATGATCCGCCCGCCCTGGGCCTGCATGGCGCGGAACCCGGCGAGGTAGGATGGCGGCAGCGGCGACACGTCCCGCTCCCGCCCGGCGCCGAAGCGGTCATCGGCCAGCATGTGCACGATCACCGGCAGATCGGCCTCGGTCGCGTCGCGGTAGTCCATCAGCGCCCCTTCGTGAACCCGACCACGCTTTCCACGCGGGCCGACCAGAGGAACTGGTCCACGGCCGCAACGGAGACGGCCTGGTAGCCCGCTTGCAGCAGCACCCGGCCGTCCCGCGCCAGCGCCGCCGGGTTGCAGCTGACATAGACGATTGGGATGCCGCTCGCGGCCAGCGCCGGCATCTGCGCCAGCGCACCGCCATGCGGCGGGTCCAGCACGATGGCGCCGGCGCCCTTCAGCTCCGCCGCCTGCAACGGCTGCCGCGCCAGGTCGCGCTGGGTGACCAGCACGCGCGGGTTCGCGGCCCGGCGCAGCGCCGTGTAGGCCGCCAGATCGCCCTCATACGCCTGCACCCGGGCGCGGGTGGCCAGGGCATGGGTGATGCTGCCGCAGCCGGCGAACAACTCCAGGATACGCGCCTTGGCCGGCAGCGGAGGCAGGGCGGCCAGCACGGCGGCGACGATGGCGTCCTCGCCCTCACGGGAGGCTTGCAGGAAGGCGCCGGGCGGAATGGGGGTATCCACACCGGAAAAGGCGGTCGTGGCGGGACGCAGCAGGCACGCCGGCTCTGGCTCGCCCTGGCTGCCCCGGGCCAGGCCCGGCGCCCAACTGATGCGGGGCAGGCCGTGCGCGTTGGCCAGCGCCGTCAGCAGCGTCCGGTCGCCCGAGGTCAACTCCGCATCCGTCCGCAGCAGCAGGTCCGGGCCGCTGTCCAGCAGGTTCACGACGGCCGAGCCGTCCCGCTTCAACCCCTGCAGCCGCCGCAGCACGGGGCGCATTGCCTGTATCAGCGCGAACAGGGCGGGATGCAGCACCGGGCAAGCCTGCATGTCCACGATCTCGCGGGAGCGGCGGCGGTGCAGGCCGATGCGTATGTCCGGACCCTCGCGGCGGATTGCCAGGTCCATCCGGCGGCGTGCGCCGGGCGGAGTCCGGGCGATACCGACGGGAAGCGCCGGGCTACCCATACGCCGCAGGGCGTCGGCGACCTGCCCTGCCTTCCAGGCGGCGTAGCTGTCATCCCGCCAATGCTGCAGCGTACAGCCGCCGCAGGGCCCGAAATGGGGGCAGGGCGGGACGATACGGTCCGGCGCCGGTTCCAATACTGTGCTATCGCCGGTCCAACCCTCGCCGCGACGGGACAAGGCGCCAAGCTGCACCAGCTCGCCGGGCAGCGTATCGGGAAAGAACAGCGATATGCCGCCTGGCAGCGTGCTGACGCCGTCGCCGTCCGCACCCATGCGCTGGATGCGGACGGGCGCGGGCGGGTTATCCTCCGAAGGCGGAGAGGCCGGTCTGGGCGCGGCCAAGGATCAGCGCGTGCACGTCGTGCGTGCCCTCGTAGGTATTCACGGCTTCCAGGTTCATCACGTGGCGGATGACATGATATTCGTCGGAGATGCCATTGCCGCCGTGCATGTCCCGGCTGACCCGGGCGATGTCCAGCGCCTTGCCGCAGTTGTTGCGCTTCATCAGGCTGATCATCTCGGGGGCGGCCTGACCCTCCTCCATCAACCGGCCCAGGCGCAACGCGCCTTGCAGGCCCAGCGTGATCTCGGTCTGCATGTCGGCCAGCTTCTTCTGGATCAGCTGCGTTGCGGCCAGCGGGCGACCGAACATCTGCCGCTCCATCGTGTAACCGCGCGCCGCGTGCCAGCAGAACTCCGCCGCGCCCAGGGCGCCCCACGAAATGCCGTAGCGCGCGTTGTTCAGGCAGGAGAACGGTCCGCGCAGCCCCTTCACATGCGGCAACTCGTTTGCTGCCGGCACGAACACATCCTGCATCATGATCATGCCGGTGATGGAGGCGCGCAGGGCAAACTTTCCCTCGATCTTCGGCGCCGTCAGCCCGGCCATGCCCTTCTCGAGAATGTAGCCCTTAATGTCGCCAGCATCGTTCTTCGCCCACACCACGAACACGTCCGCGATGGGCGAGTTGGTTATCCAGGTCTTGGACCCGTTCAGCACGAAGCCGCCGTCAACCGCCTTGGCCCGGGTCCTCATGCTGGCCGGGTCGGACCCAGCATCCGGCTCCGTCAGGCCAAAGCAGCCGACGAACTCGCCGCTGCGCAGCTTGGGCAGGAAGCGGTCCTTTTGGTCCTCCGAGCCGAATGCCCAAATCGGATACATCACCAGCGACGACTGCACGCTGAACGCGCTGCGGTAGCCGCTGTCCACCCGCTCCACCTCGCGGGCAATCAAGCCATAGGCGACGTAGCCAACGCCAGCGCAGCCGTGGCTGTCCAGGGTAGCGCCAAGAAACCCCATCTCACCCATTTCAGTCATGATGGAGCGGTCGAACCGCTCGTGCCGGTTCGCCTCCAGCACGCGGGTCATCAGGCGATCTTGGCAATACGCCTGCGCGGCGTCGCGCATCGCCCTCTCGTCCTCCGTGAGTTGCTCCTCCAGCAGCAGGGCGTCGTCCCACTTGAACAGCCCCATCTTAAGGGCAACGGCTGGGCGGTCGGCGGTCAGTTTGGCCTCGGCAGCTTCGGGCTGCTGGATAGGTGCGACGACGTTCATGGTGTCCCCGTTCGGATTATTCGGCTTCGGCCGCGGCTCCTGTCCGAGCCGTGCGCTTGCTGCGGGAGCGTAGCAGCATGAACGCCGGCACGTCGTCCCCAAATCCCAATACGGAGGGTCCAAGGTCCTCGTCACGACGGCGGCCGTCACGCGGGCGGCGCTCGTTCCACGGCCGGGTATCCACGGGACGCAAGGCTTCCTCGCGGCGAGGTTCCTCTCGCCGCGGCTCCTCGCGCCTGCGTGTATCGTCCCGGCGCGGTTCATCCCGGCGGCCTTCAGGCCGGCGCGGCTCACGGCCTTGACGGCGCGGCTCGGATGGAGCGGCTTCTACTGGGCCATCCGGCGCAGAAGCGACAGCCACCATTGGCTCAGCCGGCAGCGCATCTGCGGGCACTTCTACCTTCTTGGCCCGGCTGCGGCGCGGCTTCACCTTCGGCACCTCGTCGCCGGACGGCTCAACCGCGTCAATCGGCTTCGACACGCGGGGCGCCACCTTCGTGCCGCGCCCACGGCCACGCCGGCGGCCGTCGCCCTCGGCAAACTCCAGGGGATCCAGACCCTCGACCTGCATGCGCGGGATTGGGGCGCCGACCAGCTTTTCGATGGCGTCCACGAAGCCCTTGTCATCCGGCGTCGCAAGCGTGAAGGCATGGCCCGTCATTCCGGCACGCCCGGTGCGGCCAATCCGGTGGACGTAATCCTCCGCATGGATCGGTACATCGAAGTTGAACACGTGGCTCAATCCGCCGATATCCAGCCCACGCGCGGCTACGTCGCTGCAAACCAGCAGCCGTATCTCATTCGCCTTGAACCGCGTCAGCGTCGCAAAGCGCTCGGGCTGGCTCATGTCGCCATGCAGTGCGCCTACGCTGAAGCCATGCTGCTTCAGCGACTTATACAGGATATCCACGTCGCGCTTGCGGTTGCAGAAGATGAGTGCGTTCTGCACATCCTCGCTGCGGATCAGCCGGCGCAGCGCTTCGCGCTTTTCCAGAGCATCAACCACGGTCAGCCCGGCAACGATGGTGCTGGCAACGCTCGCCGGCCGACTGACGGTGATTTCCCTAGGGTTCTGTAGGAACGCGTCCGCCAGCCGCCGGATTTCCGGCGCCATCGTGGCGGAGAAGAACAGGGTCTGCCGGGTACGTGGCAGGAAGCCGACGATCTTCTCGACATCAGGGATAAATCCCATGTCGAGCATCCGGTCGGCCTCATCTATGACCAGGATTTTGGTGTCAGTCAGCAGCAGCCCGCCGCGCTCAAACAGGTCCATCAGCCGGCCAGGCGTCGCGATCAGCACGTCCACACCCTTCATCAGGGCATCCTTCTGGTCGGACAGGCTTTCACCGCCGATCAGCAGGGCGTGGTTCAGCTTGAGGTATTTGCCATATTTGACGAAGTTCTCTGCGACTTGCAGCGCCAGCTCGCGCGTCGGCTCCAGGATCAAGCTGCGCGGCATCCGGGCGCGGGCGCGGCTGCCAGATAGAATATCAAGCATCGGCAGCACGAACGAGGCGGTCTTGCCGGTGCCGGTCTGTGCGCAGCCCAGCACGTCGCGCCCCATCAGCACGGATGGGATTGCCTGCGCCTGGATCGGAGTAGGCGTACGGTAGCCCATGTCCTCGACAGCGCGAAAAATCTCAGGCGACAGTCCGAGGTCGGCAAAGCCATTCGGCTCCGTGTCGCCCTCCTCGTTATATGCGGCCTCGGCATCGCTGAAACCGTCAGTGCCGGACAGTATGGCATCTTCCGGAATATGCTCTTCCGCTGCCGCAGGTTCGTCCTGCACAGTCGCGGCGACTTCGAGCGGCGGCGCGCCGGGCTCAACGGCCTCAGGCGCCGGAGCAGCGTCATGATCGTCGGCGTGAGCATGTCCGTCCGCGGTGGCGGTCGTGATATCCGTCAAACGTGTTTCTCGATACAAGGTGGGTTTGCTCGGCGCCATAGCACAGCACCCGCGCTTCACGGCGCGCAACGTCCGGGATATCGGGAAACAATGGCAATAAGTCAAGGTTGGCGGAAGCTTGGCAGCTCCGTGGATGACCAATATGGCAATAGCAGCACACAGCCTGCAACGACCGGCTGTTATCTTATCCTGCCGCATTGGCTCGGCTCTTCGAATGCGCCGTGGCTGACCTGACCCTGGACGATCCGCCGAAGGCGATGGCCGCCCGCACGATGGAGGGCTGGCCCTGGTGGTTTTCATGGTGGCGCTCAGCATGGACGCTAGCATCCCAACCTTCGTCGTCGCCGGCGAGGCCGATGCGCTCACGCCCCCTGCGCCTGCGGCCGATATTGCAGCCGGCAGACTGGACGCAGCGTTGCGGACCCGGGCCAGCGCTGGAACCTGCCGCCGCTGGAACAGCCGGAGCAGGTCAGCGCCATGCTTCTGCAATGGCTCGGTGCAACCACCTCCGCCGCTGCGGCGTCCTGATAGGGATGAGCAACTTGCCCCCTAACAACATCGAGGACTACGCCGTGATCGGCGACTGCGCCACCGCGGCCCTGGTCGGGCGCGATGGCAGCATAGACTGGCTGTGCTGGCCGCGCTTCGACAGCGCCGCCTGCTTCGCCGCCCTCCTGGGCGGGCCGGAGCATGGCCGCTTCCAGCTTGCCCCGGCCGAAGCTGCCCGGTCCGTCAAACGCAGCTACCGGAACGGCAGCCTGGTGCTGGAAACCCTGTTCGAGTGCAAGGGCGGGCAGGTCGCGTTGATTGACTTCATGGTGCCCGAGGCGCCGTGCGGCTCCCTCGTCCGCATCGTGGAGGGAAGGCGTGGCGCCGTGCCGATGCGGCTGGACCTGGCGCTGCGCTTCGACTACGGCATGTCCGTCCCCTGGGTCACGCGGCGGAAGGGCGGCAACGGCTTCGTCGCGATTGCCGGGCCGGAGCTGGTCATGCTGCGGACACCGGTCGAACTGCATGGGCGGGACCTGCGGACCGTCGCCGAGTTCACCGTGCGGGAAGGGGACCGCGTGCCCTTCGTGCTGACGCATGGCCCGTCGCATCTGCCGCAGCCGATCAGCATGGACGCCGACGACGCGCTGTATGCGACGGAGGAATACTGGGCCAACTGGTCCGCCCGCTGCACCTATGACGGGCCGTGGGCAGAAATGGTGCTCCGCTCGCTGCTGACGCTGAAGTGCCTGACCTACGCGCCCACCGGCGGCATCGTGGCCGCGCCCACCACGTCCCTGCCGGAGTCGCTGGGCGGAGTGCGGAATTGGGACTACCGCTTTTGCTGGCTGCGCGACGCCACCATCACCCTGTTCGCCTTCATGGCGGCTGGCTACACGGATGAGGCCAAGGCCTGGGCCGGCTGGCTGCACCGTAGCATCGCCGGCAGCCCGGACCAGGTGCAGATCATGTATGGCATCGCCGGCGAACGGCGGTTGGAGGAGTCCGAGGTTTCCTGGCTGCCGGGCTATCAGGGCGCCGCCCCGGTTCGGGTCGGCAATGCCGCCGCGATGCAGCTGCAGTTGGACGTGTATGGCGAGGTGATGGACGCCCTGCACCAGGCCCGCTCGGCCAAGCTGCTGACCAATCCACAATCCTGGTCCCTGCAATGCGCGTTGCTGGAGCACCTGGAGGAGGTATGGCAGCAGCCGGACGAAGGGCTGTGGGAAACACGCGGCGGTCGCAGGCACTTCACGTTCAGCAAGGTCATGGCCTGGGTCGCCTTCGACCGCGGCATCAAGGATGCCGAGATACACGGGCTGGAAGCGCCGCTGGACCGCTGGCGGCGGGTACGGGACCAGATCCATGCCACGGTCTGCCGGGATGGCTACGACAAGAAGCTGGGAAGCTTCACCCAAAGCTTCGGCGATTCGGCGCTGGATGCGTCGCTGCTGCTGATACCCATCGTCGGCTTCCTGCCGCATGAGGATCCGCGGGTGCAGGGCACCGTGCAGGCCGTCGAGCGCGACCTGCTGGTGGACGGCTTCGTGCTGCGCTACCGGACGGAGGACGGCGGCGACGGTCTGCCGCAGGGTGAAGGCGCCTTCCTGGCGTGCAGCTTCTGGCTGGCGTCAGCCTGGCACATGCAAGGCCGGCATGCCGAGGCGAAGGCTCTGTTCGAGCGCCTGCTGGGCTTGTGCAACGACGTGGGACTGCTCAGCGAGGAGTATGATCCCAGTGCTAAGCGCATGAGCGGCAATTTCCCGCAGGCGTTCAGCCATGTCGCGCTGATCACGACGGCGCTGACCCTGGCCGGCGAGGCGCAGGACAGGAAGGAGCCGATGCAGGAGGCGGCGGAGTAGCTACTCCGCCGGCACTGGCTCCGCCCGGATGCGCCGCCGGGTGCGTATGCCGGCCAGCCGCTCCAGCGCCAGATAGACCACCGGCGTCGTGTAAAGCGTCAATAGCTGCGATACGACCAGCCCGCCGCAGATCGCGATCCCCAGAGGCTGCCGGTACTCCGACCCCGTGCCGGTCGCCACCGCCAGCGGCACCGCGCCGAGTAGCGCAGCCAGGGTGGTCATGATGATCGGGCGGAACCGCTCGGCGCAGGCGTCCAGGATGGCCTGACGGGGCGTCAGGCCGCGCTCCCGCTCCGCTTCCAGCGCGAAGTCTATCAGCATGATCGCGTTCTTCTTCACGATGCCGATCAGCAGCACGATGCCGATGATCGCCAGGACCCCAAGCTCCGACCCCGTCACCAGGATCGCCAGCAGCGCGCCCAGCCCGGCAGGGGGCAGGGTGGACAGGATCGTCAGCGGATGCAGCAGGCTCTCATACAGGATGCCGAGCACGATGTAGATCGTGACGATGGCGGCCAGCAGCAGGAAGGGCAAGGTGGACAGCGACTTCTGCAGGAACTGCGCGTTGCCCGCGAACTCCGTGCGGACGCTGTCCGGCAGGCGCAGGTTGCTCGCGGTCTGCGTCACCAGGTTGATGGCGTCGCCCTGGGTAGTGCCGGGCATCAGGTTGAAGCTGATGCTGCTGGAGGGGAACTGGCCCTGGTGGCGCACTGCCAGCGGCGCCGTGCTGCGCTCCATGTGGACGACGCTGGTGATCGGCACCTGGGCGCTGCCGGTGCCCGGCACCCACAGCCGGTCCAGTTGCACCGGGTCCAACTGCAGGCCCGGCTCGGTTTCCAGCACGACGCGATACTGGTTGCGCTGGGTGTAGATGATCGAGACCTGGCGCTGCGAGTAGGCATTGTTCAGCGCGTTGTCTATCGAGGTGATGCTGACACCCAGCCGTGCCGCCTTCTCCCGGTCAATGACCACGTCGGCCTGCGGCCCCGGCCGGTCCTGGTCGCTGTTGATGTCCGTGATGCCCGGCGCCCGGCGCAGCGCCTCTTCCAGCCGGGTGGTCCAGGTCCGCAGCTCCGCCAGGTCTTGGTCCAGCACGACGAACTGGAACTGGGTACCGCCCGACCGGCCGCCGGCACGCAGGTCCTGGGAGGAAAAAAGGTAGGTCTCGATCCCCGCCATCTGCTGCAGCTTCGGCCGCAGCCGGGCCAGCACGGCCTCGCTGTTGATGCCGCGCTCGCTCAGCGGCTTGAGCGAGATGGTGAGCTGCCCGCGGTTGATGCTGGACCAGCCCGAGGTGATGCCGATGGTGCTGCCGACGCTGTCTATCGCCGGGTCCTGCAGCAGCACGTCCACCACGCGCCGCTGCCGCTCCGCCATTGCGGTGAAGCTGATGTCCGGGCTGGCCGTGGTGCTGCCTTGCAGGAGGCCGGTGTCCTGGATCGGCAGGAAACCCTTGGGCACGTAGCGATACAGCTCGACGGTCCCCACGGAAATGCCGGCGGTGAGCAGCAGCATCAGCCAGCCCCAGCGCAGCGCCCGGTCCAGGCTCCCGGTGTAGGCCCGCTGCATGCTGCCCAGCGCCCGGTCCACCGCGCCGTCAATTCGCCCCCACACGCCGCGCGGTGCCCGGTGCGGCCCCATGAAGCGCCCGCACATCATCGGCGTCAGCGTGAGCGACACCACCGCCGACACGCCGATGGCGATGGCGATCACCAGCGCGAACTCGTGCAGCAGCTTGCCCAGGATGCCGCCCATGAACAGGATCGGGATGAACACCGCCACCAGCGAGATGCTGATGCTGATGACGGTGAAGCCGATCTGCCGGGCGCCCACCAGCGCCGCCTGCATCGGCGGCAGCCCGCGTTCCTGGTGGCGGAAGATGTTCTCGATCATGACGATGGCGTCGTCCACGACGAAGCCGACCGAGATCGTCAGCGCCATGAACGAGAAGTTGTTGAGCGTGAATCCCAGCAAGTACATCGCCGCCAGCGTGCCGGCGATGCTCAGCGGCACCGTCACCGCCGCGGCCAAGGTCGGCACCAGCCGGCGCATGAACAGCGCCACCACCAGCAGCACCAGCACGACGCTGATGAAGAACGTGCCCTCCACGTCCGCGACGCTTGCGCGTATGGTCAGCGTGCGGTCGCTGATGGTGTCCACCCGTATGCCGGCGGGTATCCATTGCAGCAGTTGCGGCAGGGCGGCCTGCACGCGGTCCACGGTTTCGATGATGTTGGCGCCGGCAGTCTTGGTGATCGTCAGCAGGATGGCGGGCTTGGTGCCCTCCCAGGCCGCCAGCTTGGTGTTGGCCACGCCGTCCATCACCTCGGCCACGTCGCCCAGCCGCACCGTCGCGCCGTTCACGCTTTTCAGCACCAGCGAGGCGTAGTCCGCGGCCTGGGTGATCTGGCCGTTGAGCTGGATGGTCTCCGCCCGCTGCGGCCCCTGGAAGCCGCCGGTCGCGCCGTTCACGTTGGCGCTGCGTATGGCGGTGTAAACGTCCTGGCTGCTCAGTCCGGTTGCCCGCAGCGCTGCCGGGTTCAGGCGGACGCGCACGGCTGGCTTCTCGGCGCCGTTCACCTGCACCTGGCTTACGCCCTCGATCTGGCTCAGGCGCTGCGCCAGGATGGTGTCGGCGGCATCGAACATCTGCGCGCGGTTCAGCGTGTCGGACGTGAGCGACAGCGTCAGGATTGGCGCCTCGGCCGGGTTGAACTTGCGGTAATAGGGCCGGGTCGGCAGGTCGCTCGGCAGGTCGGTGTAGGCGGCGTTGATGGCGGCCTGCACGTCGTGCGCTGCGCCCTCGATAGGCCGGTCTATGTCGAACTGCACGACGATGCTGGCGCTGCCGGTGCTGCTGGTGCTGGTGATCTCAGTGACGCCCGGGATTTCACCCAGGCGCCGCTCCAGCGGGGCGGCGATGCTGGCGGCCATCGTCTCCGGGTCGGCGCCGGGGCGGCCGGCGAACACCACGATGGTGGGGATGTCCACGCTGGGCAGCGGCGCGACCGGCAGGAACTGTACTGCGACCAAGCCGGTGAGCAGCAGGCCGATGGCCAGCAGGAAAGTAGCGACAGGCCGGTGGATGAACGGCGCGGAGATGTTCATCGGCAGGACAGACGCTGCCTGCTCCCTCTCCCTCCGGGAGAGGGTCGGGGTGAGGGGGGCTTGGCTGCGGAGCGGAGACCAACCTGTGCCGAAGGACTGCGGTCCTGCTGTGGGCGAGGACCGTGCTTGCCCACCCCCTCACCCCAACCCTCTCCCGGAGGGAGAGGGAGCAGGACGCAGCCTGCCTGCATCATTCCGCCGCCGCCAGCCGCGGTGCGGCGAAGCGCAGCCGCAGCCGCTCGAACGCCAGGTAGATCACCGGCGTCGTGTAAAGCGTCAGCACCTGGCTCAGCAGCAGCCCTCCTACGATCGTAAGCCCCAGCGGATACCGCAGCTCCGACCCCGTCCCACGCTCCAGCACCAGCGGCAGCGCCCCCAGCAGCGCCGCGGCCGTCGTCATCATGATCGGACGGAACCGCAGCAGGCAGGCTTCGGTGATGGCGTCCAACGGCGACAGCCCGCGGTCCCGCTCCGCTTCCAGCGCGAAGTCTATCATCATGATCGCGTTCTTCTTCACGATCCCCATCAGCAACACGATTCCCACCAGCGCCACCAGCGACAGGTCCTGTCCGGCCAACAGCAGCGCCAGCAGCGCGCCGATGCCAGCCGACGGCAGGGTGGACAGGATGGTGACCGGGTGCATCGTGCTCTCATACAGCACGCCCAGCACGATGTAGATCACGACCACCGCTGCCAGGATCAAATAGGGTTCGGACGCCAGGCTGCTCTGGAACTCCGCCGCGTCGCCGGAGTAGCTGCCGACGATGGTGGAAGGCAGGCCCATCGTCCGCTCCGCCTCCGCAACCGCCGCGACGGCATGGCTCAGGCTGGCGCCCGGCGCCAGGTTGAAGCTCAGGGTGATCGCCGGAAACTGGCTCTGGTGCGTGACGGCCAGCGGCGCCGTGCCCCGGCTGATGGTGGCGATGGCGGACAACGGCACCTGCGCCCCAAGCAGCCCCGGCACACGCAGCCGCAGCAGCGAGTGCGGGTCGGCCTGCCAATCCTCATTCGCCTCCAGGATCACGCGATACTGGTTGGATTGACTGAAGATCGTGCTGATCTGCCGCTGCCCGAAGGCATCATACAGCGTGTCCTGCACCTCCTGCATGGACACTCCCAGGCGCATGGCGGCGTCCCGGTCCACCTCGATCCGGGTGGCAAGGCCGTCTGTCTGCTGGTCGCTAGTCACGTCCTGCAAGTCGGCCATTTCAGCCAACCGTCCCTGCAAGCGCGGCGCCCATTGCGCCAGCTCGTCGGCATCCGTGTCCATCAGCGTATACTGGAACTGCGTACGGCTGATCCGGGTGCCGATCTGGATGTCCTGCACCGGCTGCATGAACACGGACATCCCCGGCGTCCCGCTCATCGCACGCTGCAGACGTGCGATCACGGCCGGCGCCGGGTCGCGCTCCCGCCGGGGCTTGAGGGTGATGGTGATGCGGCCGGTGTTGGGCGTGGCGTTGATCGCGCCGGCGCCGACGAAGGACACCACCCCTGCCACCGCCGGGTCGCGCTGCGCCGCCTCCGCCAAGCCCGTCTGCAGCGCCGCCATGCGCGGGATGGACGCGCTTTGCGCCGCCTCCGTCACCGCGACGATCACGCCGGTGTCCTGCTGCGGCAGGAACCCCTTGGGCGTCACGATATACAGCGCAACAGTGCCGAACAACGTGCCGAACGCCACCAGCAGCACCAGCCCCTGATGCCGCAGCGCCGTGCGCAGGGTTCGGCGATATAGCCGCGTGGTCAGAAGGAACCCGCGCTCGAACCATCCCGTCAGCCAGCTCGGGCGCTCATCCGCACGCAGGAAGCGGCCGCACATCATGGGCGTAAGCGTCAGCGACACCACCGCCGAGACGATGACCGACGTGCTGAGCACCACCGCGAACTCGTTGAACAGGCGGCCGACCACGCCAGTCATGAACAGCAGCGGGATGAACACCGCGACCAAGCTGATCGTGAGCGACACGATGGTGAAGCCAATCTGCGCCGCGCCCTTGTAGGCCGCGACCAGCGGCGTCTCCCCATCCTCGATGTAGCGGACCACGTTCTCGATCATCACGATGGCGTCGTCCACGACGAAGCCGGTCGCGACCGTGAGCGCCATCAGCGACAGGTTGTCCAGGCTGTAGCCGCACAGCGCCATGATGCCGAAGGTGCCGATCAGCGACAGCGGCAGCGCCACCGCGGGGATCACCGTCGCCCGCGCGCTGCACAGGAACAGGAAGATCACGCCCACCACCAGCACGATGGACAGCACCAGGGTGTATTCCACGTCCGCGACCGAGGCTCGTATGGTTTCGGTCCGGTCGGTCACGACTGTCATCGTGATCCCCGCCGGCATCGAGTTCTGCAGCGCCGGCAGCGCCTCCCTGAGGGCGGCGACGGTGCTGACGATGTTGGCGCCGGGCTGGCGCTGGATGTCCAGCACCACGGCCGGCGTGCCGTTATACCATCCGGCCACCCGGTTGTTCTCGACGCCGCCGATCACGCTGCCCACATCGGACAGCCGCACCGGCGCGTTGTTCTTGTAGCTGATCACCAGGTCCCGGTAGGCATCCGGCGTCACAAGCTGGTCGTTGGCGCCCAGGGCATACGCCTGGCGCGGCCCGTCGAACCCGCCCTTGGCGCCATTCACGTTGGCGGCGGCGACGGCGGTCCGAACGTCCTCCAACGACAGGCCATAGGCGGCTACCCGCGCCGGGTCCAGCCGCACGCGGACCGCGGGTCGCATACCCCCCTGGACCGACACCTTGCCCACCCCGTCAATTTGGCTGAGCTTCGGCTGCAGCAGCGTGTCCGCGGCGTCGCTGATGCGGTCCATGGTGATGGTGTCGCTGGTCAGCGCCAGCGACAGGATCGGCGCATCCGCCGGGTTCACCTTCGCATAGATCGGCGGATAGGGCAGGGTAGCCGGCAGGGTGCCGGCGGCGGCGTTGATCGCTGCCTGGACATCCTGCGCCGCGCTGTCCAACTGGCGGTTCAGGTTGAACTGCAGGGTGATCTGGCTGGTGCCCTCGCTGCTGGTGCTGGTCATCACCTGCAGGCCGGTGATCTGGCCGAACTGCCGTTCCAGCGACGCGGTGATCAGCGTCGCCACCGTGTCCGGCCCGGCACCGGGCAGTTGCGTCGTGACCTGGATGGTCGGGAAGTCCACCGTCGGCAGCGCCGACACCGGCAGCGCGCGGTAGCCCATCAGCCCGCCCAGCAGCACCGCCGCAGCGAGCAGCCAGGTAGCGATCGGCCGCGCGATGAAGGGGGCGGAGATATTCACCCGTTGCCCGCGGTGCGCCGCCGCCCACTGCCGCCCGTGCCCGGCGCATTGCGCTCCCGCGTTACGGCATCCGGCGCGTTGCCGTCCGGCCCGGCGACGGCGACCTTGGCCCCCTCCGTCAAGCGCTGGGCGCCGTCGGTGACGACCTGTTCGCCCGGCGCCACGCCCTCGGCAATGACGCTGATGCCGTCATCCTCATGGCCCACCTTCACCGTGCGGCGCTGCGCCTCGCCGGCCCCGTTGACCACATAAAGGTATGACCCCCGCGGACCCCGCTGCACCGCGGCAGTGGGCACAGTGGTGACCCCGCGCAGCGTCTGCGACAACATGCGCACGTTCACGAACCCGCCGGGCCAAAGCAGCAGCTTGTCGTTGGGGAACGTGGCCTTCAGCTTGATGGTGCCGGTCGCCGGGTCCACCTGGTTGTCCAGCACCGCAAGCTGGCCGCGGTCCAGCGGGTTCGCGGCATCGCCGCCCTGGCGTAGCGCCAGCACCGCCGGCATCCCGTCCTCCATCGCCGCGGCCACGGCCGGCAGGGCCTGCTGCGGCAGGGTGAACACGACCGAAATCGGCTTCAACTGCGCCAGAACCGTGAGCGGCAAGAGGTCCGTGGCGCGCACCAGGTTCCCTGCATCCACCTGGCGGATGCCGACCCGGCCGTCTATCGCCGCCGTTATGGTGGTATAACCCAGGTTGGTCCGCGCTGTGTCTATCTGCGCCTGGTCGCCGCGCACCTGCGCCTCCATCTGCGCGGCTTGGGCACGGGCGGTGTCCACCTGCTGCCCGCTGCTATACTGCCCGGCAGCGAGCTTGGCGTAACGGCCGACGTCCAGCCTTGCGTTGGCGAGGTTGGCCTCGTCCTGCTGCTTCTTGGCCGTCGCGGCGTCCAGGCTGGCCTGATAGGGACGGGGATCTATCCGCGCCAGCACGTCGCCCGTCTTGACACTCTGACCTTCCTGGAACCGGACCTCGACCAGCGGCCCGTCCACGAAGGGGCGGACCTGCACCTGGTTGAACGCCTGCACCGTGCCCAGCCCGTCCAGCCAAACCGGCACGTCCCGCTGCTCGCTGCGGGCGGTCAGCACCGGGATCGGAGTGCCGTCCGCCGCGCCGCGCCGCCGGCTCCCGCCGCCGCGTGCGGGCGTGCCGCTGGCGGCGGTCGCCTCAGCCGCCGGCTGCTCGCGCACGGCGTACCAATAGTAGGCACCCCCACCGGCCGCACCTAGCAGCAACAAGATCAGCAGGAGACGTTTCATGATTCAACCGCCGGGGCGCCGCCGGACCAGCCGCCGCCGAGCGCCTTGTAAAGGTTCACCAGCGCCTGGAACCGCGTCAGCCGCACCTGCGTGAGCAGGTCGAGGTCGTTATACAGGGTGGTCTGCGTGTTGAGCGACGTGACGATGTCTATGGTCCCTGCTTCAAGCTGCGCCCGCGCGATGTCCGCCGAGCGCTGCGCCACGGCGACGGCCTCACGCTCCAGTCGTTCCTGCTCCGTCGTGAAGCGTAGCGCCGTCAGCGCCTGCTCGACGTCCGTAAAGCTTTGCAGCGTCGCCCGGCGATAGCCGGCCAGCAGCTCGTCATAGCGGCCCTTGGCCTGGTCGAACTGGCCGCGTTTCAGCCCGTTGTCAAAGATGGTCTGCGTAAGGTTTGCGGCAAGCTGCGCCACCAACGTTCCCGGCCCCGTGATGGTGCTGAGCGCAGCCGAGGTCAGCCCGCCGGACGCGGTCAACTGCACCGACGGGAAAAATGCCGCCCGTGCCGCCCGTATGTTGGCGTTCTCCGCCTGAAGCTGCGCCTCGGCGTTGGCGACATCGGGGCGCCGGGCCAACAGCTCGCTCGGCAGGCCCGGCGCCACCAGCGGCACCGGCAGCTTCTCCAGCGAGCCACCCTTCACATCCAGCCGCTCCGGCGGCAGGCCGGTCAGCAGGCCGAGGCCGATGCGCTGCTGCTCGACGTTGTTGCGAAAGTTCGGAATCAGCGCCCGCTGCCCGGCCACCAGCGCCTCCTGCTGTGATACGTCCAGCGCATTCGCGGTGCCGACGGTGAGCCGTGCGCGGAATGCCGCCAGCACCCGCTCGGCATCGCGCAGGTTGCGTTCCGCCACCCGCAGCCGGTCCTGCGCCGCCAAAACCTGGAAGTAGGTGTTGGCGACGGAGGTCACGACCGTCAGCGCCACCGTTTCCTGGTCGAACCGGGTGGCGACGGCGCTGGCCTGCGCCGCCTCCGCCAGCGCGCGGTTGCGGCCCCAGAAGTCCACGTCGTAGGACACCTGCAGGCTCGTGCTGTAGGTGCGGAAATCGAAATAGTGCTGGGCGTTGCTGCTGGTGCTGGCGCCGGTCCCGGTAAGAGCCGCGCCCGTCACCGGGTCTATGGCCGTGGCGAAGCTGCGGCTGAAGCCGCTGGAGCGGCTAGTCCCGGTGCCGCTGCGCTGATAGGTGTCGCCGGCCACGCCGTTCACCGTCGGCAGCAGCGGCGAGCCGCTGATCCGCACCTGGGCGTCGGCCTGCACGATCCGCGCCGCCGCGGCAGCCAGGTCGGTGTTGTAGGACCGGGCGGTGGCGATCAGCCCATCCAGCTCCGCCGAGCGGAAGTTGCGCCACCATTCCCGCGGCGGCCACGCCGCCGCCGCAGTGTCTGCCGTGGCGCGGAAGGCGGCCGGCACGTCCAGCCGCGGACGCTCATAATCCGGGCCGAGCGAGCAACCAGCCAACAAAGCCGCTGCCGCCGGGACCATCCGCCACCTCACCGCCGCCCCGGCCGGAGCGACGCCTCGGCCAGCCGGGTGCGGCCTTCTGGCGACATCTCGCCGATGGCGGACAGCAGGCTGTCGCCGAAGCGGTTGCTGGTCTCGATCCAATGGGCCTGCCAGTTGTGCATCCGGTCACGTACCACGGCCTCATCATAGGGCTGCTGCGCGATCGCTTGGGACAACTGCTCCCGCGACTCGTCCATCTGGCGCCGGGCCAGGTCATACCAAGGCCGCTCATGCGCAAGGGTCGAGCGGAACCGGGCGGCGTCGGGATCGGGCAGGGCGCCGGCCATACGCTCAACCACGCCGTCCAGTCCGGGCGGGCCAGGATGGCGGTTCATGGTGAGGTGCGCGGCAATCAGCGCCCCGGCAAACAGGTTGCCCGCGAGCGAAAGCCAAAGCATGCGCGTACGCCAGGGTTCGCGAAGCCAGATCATCGGACGTAACCTGTCAGCAATCATCGGACGCCACTACAGGCTGCTGGCAACCGTCACCGATTGCACCGCCACGAAACCATCGGCAGCGTCCGTGCCGGAGTCCGCACTGATGTCCGAGGCCGCTGCAGCCCCCAGATAAAGCCCGGCCGCAGTGCAGGCTGCCAGAACGCCCCATCGTACCGCAAACGTCAGCGGCGGAAGCTGCAACAAGGCGCACTTCAACGCCCCCTGCATCCGCACCAGGGCGCAACGGTCGGGTGGGGCGGGATCGGCCTCGTCGCGTGCCAGCGCATCAGCCAGCACGACGCGGGCGGCTGGGCTGCCGCGCAGCAGGGCAACTGCAGCCGCCCGGTCCCCCTGCGGCCAATCGGCAATGACCGTGCCCCGGGTACGCAACGCCCAATCAAGGCGACGAGGGGTCATGCGCCATGCGCCTCAAGATAGGCTCGAAGCACCTTGCGGCCGCGGTGCAGCAGCCCCTCCAGCGCACGGGTGGACACGCTCAGGGCACGGGCGGCGTCCTGCCCCGACCAACCCTCGCCATAGGTCAGCGCGATGGCCGTGCGCTGCCGGTCGGGCAGGGTGGCGATGGCCTGCGCCAGCAACCCCTCGCGCTCCCGCAGGATCAGCGCGGCGTCAGCGGCGGGTGCAGGGTCGGCCAGGTCCTCCGGCATGGTGCCGCCCGGGCGGACGGCACGCAGGCGGTCTATTGCGGCGTTGACGGCAATCCGGTGCAGCCAAGTGCTGACGGCGGCCTGCTTGGGATCGTAGGAACCGGCCCGGGTCCAGGCGCGCAGCAGCGCGTCTTGCGCCACGTCCTCCGCCGCTGCCGGGTCGCCGAGCACGCGCAATGCAGCCCGGCGCAGGCGCAGCAGGTAGCGCGCCGCCAGCGCATCGAACGCGGCATGGTCGCCTGCCGCAGTGCGGGCCATCAGCAGGTCGTCGGGAGTGTCGTCTTGCATTGGGGCAGAGGGCCTGATGAGTTGCGCTGGATACGTGCCGCCGCCTTCCATCCCACGGCGGCCGGCGTCAAGCCGGTATCGAGGCGAGGATACGCTCGGCCAGCTTCAGATGGGGCCGATCAATCATCTTTCCATCCAAGGCGAACACCCCGGCCCCGGGCCGTGCGGCAAAACCGGCCTGCACCGCCCGTGCCCAGGCCGTGCGCTCGGCCGAAGGGGTGAATGCCGCGTTCACCGGCGCGACCTGATCGGGGTGGATGCACAGCTTGCCGGCAAACCCGTCGCGCGCCGCCATCGCCGCTTCGGCCGCAAGGCCCACGGCATCGCGCGGGTCTGGCCAGGGCGTGTCCAGCGCCGCGACGCCTGCGGCAGCCGCGGCGGTGACCGTTTGCGCGCGGGCGGCGGCGACCGGCGCCGCCAGGCGGCCATCTCCGGCGCGCGGGCTGATGCCAAGGTCGGCCGAAAGATCTTCTGCCCCGAAGCACAATCCCAGCAGCCGGGCCGGTGCGCCGGTGTAGTCCATCCGCATCAGAGATGCCGCGGTCTCCGTGACCAGGGCAAGCACGCCGATGCCGCCAACCGGCAGCCCGGCCGCGGTTTCCAAGGCTTCGAGGTGGTGATCCAGCGCGTGCAGGTCGTCCGGGCCGCTGCACTTCGGCAGCATCACGGCTGCCGGCCGGACCGGGACCGCGGCGGCCAGGTCGAGGAGATACCAGGGCGTGCCGCGCGGGTTGACGCGTATGACGACGCCGGGGCGGGACAGCGCCCGCACTGCCGCGGCGACGGCGGCCCGGGCGACATCCTTGCCCTCGGGCGCCACGCTGTCCTCTAGGTCCAGCACCACGCCATCCGCCGGGCCGGCAGCCGCCTTTTCGATCTTGCGGGCGCTATCGCCTGGGGCGAACAGCAGGCTGCGGAGCCTCATGGGTGCGGGCACTGGCATCCTCCGGTCGGGCGTAGCCTGCCCTGACCCGCAGCAAGGCATTCGTAACGATCAGCAGGCGCAGCCGGTGTTAATCCATGCATCAATCTTGCGCCGAATGTGCCGATATGCAAAGCAGGCGGATAAGGAATGCAAAAATTGGGGAGCGTCGCGGTGGGGGCTACAGGGCCAGACGCCATTCTTGAAACGTCGGGCATGACGCGGGAATTCCGTGGCTTCATCGCCGTGAACAACGTGGACCTGCGGGTTCAGGAAGGGACGATCCACGCCCTGATCGGTCCCAATGGCGCCGGCAAGACCACCTGCTTCAACCTGCTGACCAAGTTCCTGGCGCCGACGCGCGGCACCATACGGTTCAAGGGCCAGGACATCACCGGGCAGAAGCCGGCCGACGTCGCGCGGCTGGGCCTGGTGCGCTCGTTCCAAATTTCCGCGGTGTTCCCGCATCTGACGTCGCTGGAGAACGTGCGCCTGGCATTGCAGCGGGCACGCGGCAGCTCGTTCGACTTCTGGCGGTCGGAAACGCTGCTCCGCCAATACGACGACCGTGCCCGCGCCCTGCTGGCCGACGTGGGCCTGTCCGAATACGAGGAGACGCAGGCGGCGCTGCTGCCCTATGGCCGCAAGCGCGCGCTGGAGATCGCTACCACCCTGGCGCTGGAGCCGACCATGCTCCTGCTCGACGAGCCGACGGCCGGCATGACGCACGAGGACGTGGACCGCGTCGTCGCCCTGATCCGCCGCATCCGCGCCGGCCGCACCATCCTGATGGTCGAGCACAACCTGAGCGTCGTCGAGGGCCTGTGCGACCGCATCACCGTGCTCGCCCGCGGGCAAATCCTGGCGGAGGGCGACTACGCCGAGGTCAGCCGCAACCCCGACGTGGTCGCCGCCTATCTGGGGTCTCCCGATGCTTGACGCCGCCGCACCCGCCAACGCCGCTATGCTGCAGGTCTCCGGCCTGGAAGCCTGGTATGGCGAAAGCCACGTCCTGCACGGCGTGGACTTCCAGGTCGGCGAGGGCGAGGTGGTCGTGCTGTTGGGCCGCAACGGCGCCGGCAAGACCACCACCATGAAAAGCATCATGGGCCTGGTGCCGCGCCGCCGCGGCAGCATCCAGTTCCGCGGCCACGAGACCATCGCCATGCGCCCGGACGGCGTCGCCCGCGCCGGCATCGCCATCTGCCCGGAGGAGCGCGGCATCTTCTCCAGCCTGAACGTCACCGAGAACCTGATGCTGCCGCCGCAGATCGCGCCCGGCGGCATGAGCGTGGCCGAGATCTACACCCTGTTCCCCAACCTGAAGGAGCGTGCCGGCAGCCAGGGCACCAAGCTGTCGGGCGGCGAGCAGCAGATGCTCGCCATCGGCCGCATCCTGCGCACCGGCGCCCGGCTGCTCTTATTAGACGAGCCGACCGAGGGCCTGGCGCCGGTCATCGTGCAGCAGATCGGCAAGACGATCCGCGAGATCAAGGCGCGCGGCTACACCGTGCTTCTCGTCGAGCAGAACTTCCGCTTCGCCGCCACCGTCGCCGACCGCCACTACGTGATGGAGCATGGGCGGATCATAGACATGATCCACAACAGCGACCTGTCCGCCAACATGGACAAGCTGCACGACTACCTCGGCGTCTAGCCGGCCAAATTGACTGGAGCTTCCTGCATGACCCTGTCCCGCCGCGCCCTAATCGGGTCCGCCGCCGCCCTTCCGGTCCTGGGCGGCCGCAGCGCCCGAGCGCAGGCTGCCAGCACGCTGAAGGTGGGGGTGCTGACCGACCTGTCCGGTGCCTACCGAGACCTGGGCGGCCCGGTGTCGGTCGCCGCCGCGCAGCAGGCAATCGAGGAGTTCGCCAGCAAGGGCTTCAAGGTCGAAGTCGTGCAGGCCGACCACCAGAACAAGACCGACGTCGGCGCCGGCATCGCCCGGCAGTGGTATGACCGCGACGGCGTGGACCTGATCGTGGACGTACCGAACAGCGGCGTGGGCCTGGCCATCGCCGGCGTCGCGAAGGATAAAAACAAGGCATACATGAACTCCGGCTCAGCCACCTCGGACCTCACGGGGTCGCAGTGCAACGCCAACACCATCCACTGGACCTACGACACCTACGAGCTGGCGAAGTCCACCGGCTCCGCTGCGGTAAAGGCCGGCGGCGACACCTGGTTCTTCATCACAGCCGACTATGCCTTCGGCACCGCGCTGCAGCGGGACACGACCGAGTTCGTGACTCAGGCCGGCGGCAAGGTGGTCGGCAGCGTCCGCTACCCGTTCCCCGGCACCACCGACTTCTCGTCCCTGCTGCTGCAGGCGCAATCGTCGGGCGCGAAGATCCTGGGAATCGCCAATGCAGGGACCGACACGGTCAACACCATCAAGCAGTCGCAGGAGTTCGGCGTAACCCCGGGCATGAAGCTTGCCGGCCTCCTGGTCTTCATCAGCGACATCCACGCCATCGGGCTGGAGGTCGCCCAGGGCCTGCTGCTGACCAACAGCTTCTACTGGGACGCGAACGACCGCACCCGTAAGTTCGCCGAACGCTTCAAGCCCAAGGCGCCCGCCGTGCGCCCAACGATGGTGCAGGCCGGGGTCTATGCCAGCGTGCTGCACTACCTCAAGACCACCGCCGACAAGGGCGTCCCCTTCATGAAGGCCGACGGCGCCGCCGCCGTGTCGGCGATGAAGGCGCTGCCGACCGACGACGACTGCTTCGGCCAGGGCAGCATACGCGCCGACGGACGCAAGCTCTCCCCATCCTACCTCTGGGAAGTGAAGAAGCCCGGCGAAAGCAAGGCGCCTTGGGACTACTACAAGCTGGTCGCCACCACGCCCGCCGATCAAGCCTTCCGCCCGCTCGACAAGGGCGGCTGCTCCCTCGTTCACGCCTGATCCTCAACCCAACAGGACCCCAATGACCCTCGACCGTCGCACCCTGCTTGCCGCCGCTGCCGCCGTACCGCTGATCGGCAGGGCGCGGACGGCCCGTGCCCAAGGGTCGAACACCCTGAAGATCGGCGTGCTGACCGACCTGTCCGGCCCCTACCAGGACCTGGCCGGGCCGCTCGCCGTCAGCGCGGCGCGGCTGGCGACCGAGGATTTCGGCATGGCCGGCAAGGGCTGGACCGTCGAGATCATCCAGGCCGACCATCAGAACAAGGCGGACATCGGCGCCGGCATCGCCCGGCAGTGGTATGACCGGGACGGCGTGGACATCATCGTCGAGGTCGCCAACAGCGGCGTGGCCCTGGCCGTGGCCGGCGTCGCCAAGGACAAGAACAAGGTTTACATCAACTCCGGCGCCGCGACCTCCGACCTGACGGCGGCCAACTGCAACGCCAACACGATTCACTGGGCCTACGACACCTACATGCTCGCCAAGTCCACCGGCGGCGCGCTGGTGAAGGCGGGCGGCGATAGCTGGTTCTTCATCACCGCCGATTACGCCTTCGGTTCGGCATTGCAGCGCGATGTGACGGGCTTCGTCACCGAGGCCGGCGGCAAGGTGGTCGGCGGCATCAAGTATCCATTCCCCGGTACGACCGACTTCTCCTCCCTGCTGCTGCAGGCGCAGGCGTCGGGCGCCAAGGTGCTGGGCATCGCCAACGCCGGGGCGGACACGATCAACACGATCAAGCAGGCGCACGAGTTCGGCGTCCAGAAGACGATGAAGCTGGCGGGGCTGCTGGTGTTCCTGTCCGATGTCCACTCGATGGGGCTGGAAACGGCGCAGGGCATCACCCTTACCAACAGCTTCTATTGGGACATGAACGACCGCACCCGCGCCTTCGCCGAACGCCTAAAGCCCAAGGCCCCGGCCCAGCGCCCGACGATGGTACAGGCCGGCGTGTATTCCTCCGTGCTGCACTACCTCAAGGCCGCGGCCGACAAGGGCGTGCCATTCATGAAGGCGGATGGCGCCGCGGTGGTCGCGCAGCTCAAGGCAATGCCGACGTCGGACGACTGCTTCGGCGCCGGCAGCATCCGGGCGGACGGCCGCAAGATACACCCCTCCTATTTGTGGGAGGTGAAGACCCCCGCGGAAAGCAAGGGTCCCTACGACTACTACAAACCCATCGCCAGCACCCCTGCCGACCAGGCGTTCCGCCCGCTCGGCAAGGGCGCCTGCGTGCTGCCCGGCGCATAGGAGCGCATCCCATGACACTCGACCCCAACGTCCTAGGCCGCCGCACCCTGCTCGCCGCCGCCGCCGCGGCCCCGCTAGTCGGGCGCCGCGCCCGTGCCCAGGCGCGGCCGATCCGCGTCGGCGTGCTGAACGACCAGACCGGCCCTTACCGCGACATCGGCGGCCAGTTGTCGGTCAACGCGGTGCGGCAGGCCGTCGCCGAGTCCACCGCCGGCCTGCAGGTCGAGGTCCTGTCCGCCGACCACCAGAACAAGCCCGACATCGGCGTCGGCATCGCCCGGCAATGGTATGACCAGGAGGGCGTGTCGCTGATCCTGGACGTGCCCACCAGCTCCGTGGCGCTGGCGGTCAACAGCGTCGCAAAGGAGAAGAACCGCGCCTACATCAACACCGGCGCCGCCACCTCCGACCTGACGGGGGTGCAGTGCACGCCCAGCACGATCCACTGGTCCTATGATACCTACATGCTGGCACGCAGCACCGGCGGCGCGATGGTCGCGGCGGGCGGCGATAGCTGGTATTTCCTGACCGCCGACTACGTGTTCGGCCAGCAGCTCCAGCGCGACACGACCAAGTTCGTGACAGAAGGCGGCGGCAAGGTCGCCGGCGCGTCGCCGTATCCGTTCCCGGGCACGACGGACTTCTCCTCCTTCCTGCTGTCGGCGCAGGGCAGCGGCGCCAAGGTGCTGGGCCTGGCCAACGCCGGGGCGGACACGGTGAACAGCATCAAGCAGGCGCACGAGTTCGGCCTGACCCCCAAGATGAAGATCGCGGCGCTGCTGATGTATATCGCCGACGTGCACGGCCTCGGCCTGGAAACGGCGCAGGGGCTATTCCTGACCGAGAGCTTCTACTGGGACATGAACGACCGCACCCGCGCCTTCACCAAGCGGTTTCAGACGCGTATGCCGGGCATCTGCCCGAACATGACCAACGCCGCCTGCTACGCCGGCACGCTGCATTTCCTCAAGGCGGTGCAGGCCCTCGGCGGCGCGGCCAAGGCGCTCGACGGCGCGGCGGTGGTCGGGCAGATGAAGGCGACCCCGACCGACGACGACGCCTACGGCCCCGGCAGCATCCGGCAGGACGGGATGGCGATGTTCCCGTCCTACCTGTTCGAGGTGAAGGCCCCGTCCGAAAGCAAGTATCCCTGGGACTACTTCAAGCAGGTCGTCGCCACCCCGGCGGACAAGGCATGGAAGCCGCTGGCCGACGGCGGCTGCCCGCTGGTCCGGACCTAGCACCCGTGTCCGCCACCACCGCCCCGTTGGTCCGGCCCTTGGGCGAGCGGCTGCCGCTCCGCACCATCGGCGTGGTCGTCGGCATCGCCGTGCTGCTGTATGTGCTGAACGCCACCGGCACGGTGCGGCTATATCGGCCGCTGCCGGCGATCCTGGGACAGTTGTCCCTCGGCCTGATCAACGGGGCGTTCTACGCGCTGCTGTCCCTGGGCCTGGCCGTGATTTTCGGCATGCTGAACATCATCAACTTCGCCCACGGCGCGATCTTCATGCTGGGCGCCTTCACCGCCTGGGCGCTGGCGTCGCCGGCGATCTGGTTCCCGATGATCGGGCTGACTGCGCCGGACTGGCTGCAGATGGGCTACTGGCCCGCCCTGATCGTCGCACCGCTGATCGTCGGCCTGTTCGGCTGGGGACTGGAAAAGACCATTATCAGCCGGCTCTATAAGCTGGACCACCTGTATGGCCTGCTGCTGACTTTCGGCCTAGCGCTGATCCTGGAAGGGCTGGTGCGCAACCAGTTCGGCAGTTCCGGCCTGCCCTACCGCATCCCGCAGGCGCTGTCCGGGCCGGTGGACCTCGGCTTCATGTTCATGCCGAAGTACCGGCTGTGGGTCGTGGTCGCCGCCGCCGGCATGTGCCTATTCACCTGGCTGCTGATCGAGAAGACCCAGCTCGGCGCACGCCTGCGCGCCGCGACGGAGAACCCCGGCCTGGTGCAGGCCTTCGGCGTCAACGTGCCGCGGATGATCAGCCTGACCTATGCCGGCGGCATTGCGCTGGCGGCCTTCGCCGGTGTGCTGGCGGCGCCGATCTACTCGGTCAACCCCAACATGGGGTCGGTGTTCATCATCAAGGTGTTTGCCGTCGTGGTGATCGGCGGCATGGGCAGCATCCTGGGCAGCATCGTCACCGGCTTCATGCTCGGCATCGTTGAGGGGCTCACCAAGGTTTACTACCCACAAGGGTCGGAAACCGTCATCTTCGTCGTTATGGTCATTGTACTGCTGGCCCGGCCCGCCGGGCTGTTCGGAAAGGCGGCGTAGCATGGGCGTCACCACCATCCACCCGGCTGCCGCGCCGGTGCGTCCGTTCAACCTGCTGGGTTTCAGCAGCGCGCAGGCCTGGGCGCTGCTACTGCTGGTGGCGCTTATCATCGCCTTCCCCTGGCTGATCTACCCCGTGTTCCTGATGAAGCTGCTGTGCTTCGCCCTATTTGCCTGCGCCTTCAACTTACTGATCGGTTTCGTCGGGCTGATGAGCTTCGGCCACGCCGCCTACTTCGGTCTCGGCAGCTACGTGTCAGCCTGGACCGCGAAGACCTGGGGCCTGACGCCGGAGGTCGCGGTGCTGCTCGGCGGCCTGACCGGCGCTGCGCTGGGCCTGGCGTTCGGCTGGCTGGCGATCCGGCGCCAGGGCATCTACTTCGCCATGATCACGCTGGCGCTGGCGCAGATGAACTACTTCTTCTGCCTGCAGGCTCCGTTCACGGGCGGCGAGGACGGCATCCAGCAGGTGCCGCGCGGGGCGGTATTCGGCCTGTTCTCGCTGCGCGGCGACATGGCGATGTATACCTTCACCGCGGTCGTATTCATGCTGTGCTTCCTGCTGATCCACCGCATCGTCCACTCGCCCTTCGGCCAGGTCCTGAAGGCGATCCGCGAGAACGAGCCGCGGGCCACCTCGCTCGGCTACCGCACCGACGACTACAAGCTGATCGCCTTCGTGCTCAGCACCTTCATCGCCGGCATCGCCGGCGGCACCAAGGCGCTGGTGTTCGGCATCGCGACGCTGACGGACGTGAACTACGCCATGTCCGGCGAGGTCGTGCTGATGAACCTGCTGGGCGGCATGGGCACCATCTTCGGCCCAGTGGTCGGCGCCGGCATCATCGTCTGGACCGAGAGCGCGCTGTCCGGCTTTGGCTCGCTGGTGACCGTCGCCCAGGGCTTCATCTTCGTCATCTGCGTGCTGGCGTTCCGCCGGGGCATCGTGGGCGAGATCGCGGCGAGGCTGCGCGTCACGCTGTAGCCGCAGGGCAACGCACCGCAGAGGGATTGGCAGGGCAGGACTTCGGCACGGCGCAGTAGCAAAAAATTTAGCAACCCGGGCCTATGGTTCTGGGTTATGCTGCACTGCACAACCGAGCTGGATGCCATGCCCTTTCTCTGTGCCGGCATCACAGGACGCTTTCGCCCGGCTAGCCTGTTCCGGCCTGACTCCGTCGCTGTGATCGGCGCCGGCGCCGGCATGGGCGCGACCGTGATGCGCAACCTGCTGGCTGGCGGCTACAAGGGAGCGATCCTGCCGGTTCAGGACGGCGTCACCGCCGTAGGCGGGGTCCTGGCCTATCCCGACGTGCCGTCGCTCCCTGTTGCCCCGGACCTCGCGGTAATTGCGTCCGAGGCCGGCGCCGTTCCTGCTGTGCTGTTAGCACTTGCGGCGCGCGGCACCTTCGCGGCGGCGTGCCTGACGCCGGTGCCGGGCCTGGTGACGGCGGCCAGGGCGGCAGGCGTCCGGGTTATGGGTCCTAGCGCCTTCGGCCTGATCGTGCCGGGCATCGGCTTGAACGCCTCCACCGCGCACCTGCAGCCAGGAGTAGGCAAGGTGGCGCTGGTGTCGCAGTCCGCGGCGCTGTGCCGGGCCGTGCTGGATTGGGCGGAGCCGAACGGCGTCGGCTTCTCCACGGTTGCCGGCACCGGCGGCAACGCCGACATTGGCTTCGGCGCCGTGCTGGATTGGCTATCCCGCGATCCCGACACCGGCGCCATCCTGCTCGACATACGTGGCATCACCGACCGGCGCCGCTTCCTGTCAGCCGCCCGCGCCGCGGCACGGCTGCGCCCGGTGGTGGCGATCCACGCCGGTGGCCGCCTGTCCGACCCGACGGGCCGGGCGGATGCGGTGTTCAACGCCGCGCTGCGCCGGGCCGGGATGATCCGGGTGGAGCGGCTGGCGGACCTGCTGGCCGCCGCCGAAACCCTGACCCGCGCCAAGCCCGCCCGCAACGAATCCGTTGCCATCGTCCACAACGCCATCGGCCCGGCGCAGTTGGCCGCCGACGCCGCCCTGACCCTCGGCCTGCCGCTGGCCCAACTGTCACCTGCGACGCAGGAGGTGCTGAGCCTAAATTTGCCACCCGGCCCACCCGACGCCGGCCTGGTCTGGACCGGCGCCACCAACGCGATACGCCTGGCGGAGACGGCGGCGATGCTGTCCGCGGCGCCGGAGGTCGGCGGCGTGGCCGTCATCATGTCGCCGAACGGGGCAGGGGACGCCGCCGCCATTCAGGCACTGGCCGCCTGCCAGCCGATGATGCGCGTCCCCCTGCTCGCCTGCATCCTGGGGGAGACCACCGGCGCCGCGCACCGCCGCACCCTGGCGGAGGCCGGCATACCGGTGTTCGCGACGCCCGAGCAGACCATGCGCGGGTTCGCGCAACTGGTCGCGCAGCGCCGCGCCCGCGCCGCCGCGCGCGAGCTGCCGGCCAGTACGGTGCTGACCGTGGCGCCGGACCGGGCCGCCGTCCGCCGCCTGTTCGCCGCCGTCCGTGCCGATGGGCGCACCGGGCTGTTGCAGGACGAGGCGCTGCAGGTCCTGACCGCCTATGGCGTCCCCGTCGTCCCCAGCCGCCCCGCCCTGTCCGCCGATGACGCCTGCACAGCCGCCGCCATGCTGGGCTTTCCCGCCGTGCTGAAGCTGCGGCGCACCGCCGCCCCACGCCCAGGCGGTCCCGGCGGCGTTGCGCTGGATCTGCCGGACACCGACGCGGTCCGGCTGGCAACGCAGGTCCTGGACCGTCGCCGCGCCCGGCTGGGCGGGGAGGGACTGGCCGAGGGCTTCCTCGTGCAGCGCCAGATGGGCCGGGCACGGGAGCTGCGGATCGGCGTCGCCGAAGACCCGCTGTTCGGCCCAGCCATCCTGTTCGGCAGCGGCGGCAGCGCCGCCGACCTGCTGGGCGACGTCGCGGTGGACCTGCCGCCCTTGAACTTGGCGCTGGCAGACGGACTGATCGCCCAAACCCGTGCCGCCCGCACCCTGGGCGAGCTGAACGAGCAGGCCGCCGCCGACCGCGGCGCCGTGGCCGACGTGCTGGTCCGCATCAGCCAGCTCGTGGTGGACTTCCCCGAGATTGCCGGCATGGACCTGAACCCGGTGTTCGCGGACGCCGACGGCGTGTCGGTCGGCGACGCCTGGATCGCGCTGCGCCCGGCCGGGGAGGCCGGCGTGCTGGCCATAGCCCCATACCCTGCCGAGCTGATGGAGCAATGGTCGGCCAAGGGCGAACCGATGATGATCCGCCCGATCCGGCCGGAGGATGCCGAGGCCCACGCCGCCCTGTTCAGCCGCCTGACGCCCGAGGACATACGCTACCGCTTCTTTTCCATGCTCCGCGCCCTGTCGCCGGAGCAGGTCGCCCGCATGACCCAGGTGGACTACGACCGGGAAATGGCCCTGGTCGCGGTGCGCGAGTCCACTGGCGAGACGGTCGGGGTGTGCCGCCTGGTGCGCGAATCCTACACCACCACCGGCGAGTTCGCCGTGCTGGTCGAGCCAGCCATGAAGGGCCGCGGCCTGGCCCGGCACCTGATGGAGCGCATCATGGACTGGGCGCGTTCCCAAGGCATGACGGACATCACCGGCCAGGTGCTGTCCGAGAACCGTCCGATGCTGGCCTTCATGCGCCGCATGGGCTTCACCCTGCACCGCCTGCCGGACGAGCCGGACGTGATGGAGGCCGCAATAACCCTGCAGGAGCCGGCGCTGGCCGTCGCTTAAGACGGGATGGACCCGCAAGCCCAGCCCCCTTCTCCCTCTCCCTCCGGGAGAGGGTCGGGGTGAGGGGGTCTTGGCTGCTGAGCGGCGCGGACGGGGCTCGCGGCACGCGGCTTGTTGCGGGACAGGATTATGCTGTCCCGCCCCCTCACCCCGACCCTCTCCCGGTGGGAAAGGGAGCAGAACCAGCCTCCACCAACCCAAGCAGCCCCTCCAGCACCGCCCGCAGCTCCGTTGCCGCCAGGCTCCGCGGCGCCGCCTCCGTGACGCCCATCCCCTCCGCGAACGCCTGGCTGAATGCCGTCCGGTTGCCCAGCACCGCCGGCAGCACCGCCATCCCGCGGGCGTGCAGCTCCCGCATTGCCCCGTCCTTCATCCGGCTGCCGGCGCCGACCCGGTTCAGCACCAGGCAAGCCGGCCGCCGCTCCGACGCTGCCAGCTTGAGCGTCCCCTCCGCCGCCCAGATGTCGGGCGCGCTGGGCTGCACCGGCACCACCACTAGGTCGGCCCCGCGTATGGCCCGGCGCGCGTCGCTGTCAATCACCGGCGGGCTGTCCACGATCACCACGTCGAAGCCGCGGCGCAGCCGGTCCAGCTCGCCCGCCAGACGCCAGCCCGACAGGTCGGAGAACGCCAGTGCAGCCGCCCCGGCGTGACGCGCTCGGCGGATCGCGTGCCAGCGGCCCAGGCTGCCCTGTGGGTCTATGTCCAGCACGGCCACCCGGCGGACCGGCGCCAGCGCCGCCGCCAGGTTGGCAGCCAGCGTGGTCTTGCCAGCGCCCCCCTTCTGCTGCGCGACCGTGATCACCACTGCCATGATCGTTCCACCTCAAGCCAATCCGCACATCGCACGGCAGCCTGGACCTGTCCAAGGATGCTTGCCATGCTCGATCCCTCCGTCATCAGCCCCGACGCCTTGCCGACCCCGGTCAAGATGGGCTGGGCCGACACGCTGGCTGCCGCCCGCTCCGCCGCCCGCCGCGTCGGCAGCATGGTGCTGCTGAAGAGCGCCAGCATCGTCGCCGCTGCCCCGGACGGCCGCGCCGTGGTCAACGGCAATGCCCCGCCCTGGCTGGTGACGGCCGGCGCCAACGACGTACTGGCCGGCATCACCGGGGCGCTTCTGGCGCAGGGGATCCCGGCCTGCGAGGCCGCCTGCGCCGCCGCTTGGCTGCATGGCCACGCCGCCGCCCAGCACGGCCCCGGCCTGGTCGCCGAGGACTTGATCCCACCGATTCTCCTCGCCACCCATGCCTCAGTCCGCGAAGAATGTGCTACATAGGTGGAGGGCCGAGCCATGATGGCCTGCACCCACCCGAAGGCGACGACCGCATGAGCGTGACAGTATGAGCGACATAGCAGCCCCCGCCTCCATCGGCCTGTTCGACCGTGCCATCCGGCGCATCTCCGGCGTCTGGCGGGACATGGCGGACCGCGTCGGCACCAACGAGGACCAGGGCATCGCCGCCCAGATGCGCGCCTGCCTGCACGCCCGCGGCGGCGAGGTCAGCGCCCGCAACCGCGCCGCCAAGCTGGCCCAGGCCTACCTGGTGCTGGACGACGCCGGCCGCCGCGACTTCCTGTGCGAGCTGGCGAAGTTCGACAGCGACCCCGACGCCGTCGCCAAGGCCTACGAAGCCGTCCAGTCCGCCCCCGGCCCGGCCGAGCGCGCCACCGCCCAGGTCGTCCTCCGCCGCGCGCTGGAGCCGCCGCGGGTCCGCCTGCTGACCCAGTTCACCACCATCCCCGACGGCATGAAGTTTCTGGTGGACCTGCGCGCCACCCTGCTGGACCTGACCCGCGGCGACCCGCACCTGGCCGCCCTGGAAAGCGACCTGCGCACCCTGCTGGCCAACTGGTTCGACGTCGGCTTCCTAGAGCTGCAGCGCATAGACTGGAACAGCCCGGCCGTGCTGCTGGAGCGCCTGGTCGGCTACGAGGCGGTGCACGAAATCCGCTCCTGGTCCGACCTGAAGAACCGCCTGGACAGCGACCGCCGCTGCTACGCCCTGTTCCACCACCGCATGCCGAACGAGCCGCTGATCTTCGTCGAGGTCGCCCTTGTCCGCGGCCTCGCCGGCAGCGTGCAGCGCCTGCTCGACAAGAAGGCGCCCCTGCTGGACCCGGCCATTGCCGACACCGCGATCTTCTACTCCATCAGCAACTGCCAGCGTGGCCTGGCCGGCATCAGCTTCGGCAACTTCCTCATCAAGCGCGTGGTGGAGGTGCTGGGGCACGACTTCCGCAACCTCAAGGCGTTCTCGACCCTGTCCCCCATCCCCGGTTTCCGCAAGTGGCTCGACCCGAAGCTGGTATCCGACGACAAGGGGCTGCTGAGCGAGGAGGAGTCGTCCGCCCTCCGCACCGCCGCACCCGCCGACGCGCCCGCCGCCCCAACCGGCCCGCAGGCCCTGGCTGCCATCCTGAACCACCGCGGCTGGTTCCGTGATCCCGCGATGCTCAAGGCTGCCGAGCCGGTGCTGGTCCGCCTGGGCGCACGCTACCTCCTGGTGGAGTCACGCGGCAAGCGGGCGCTCGATTCGGTAGCGCACTTCCACCTCTCCAATGGCGCCCGCGTCGAACGGATCATGGCCCTGGGCGACACCAGCGGCAAAGGCGCGAGCGAAAGCGCGACCCTGATGGTCAACTACCTCTACGACCCGCCGAACATCGAGGACTACCACGAGGACTATGCCGGTGAGGGCAAGCGCAACGCCAGCACCGCCGTCCGCAAGCTGGCCCGGGGCTGGTCGTGAACGCTCCCGGCGCGATCATCCCCGCGCCGACCCGGGAACGCCTGCACGGCCTGCGCCAGATCGAGCGCAAGCTGCTGTGGCTGTCCGCCTGGACCATCCACAACGCCAACCACATCCGGCCCAACCGCGACGGCCTGAAGGTCGGCGGCCACCAGGCAAGCTGCGCCAGCGTCATCAGCATCATGACCGCGCTGTACTTCGACGTGCTACGCCCGCAGGACCGGGTAGCGGTGAAGCCGCATGCCGGGCCGGTCTTCCATGCCGTGAACCTGCTGCTGGGCCGGCAGGACGCCGCCAACATGGAGGGCCTGCGCCGCATGGGCGGCATCCAAAGCTATCCCAGCCGCACCAAGGACGGGCCGGAAGTGGATTTCAGCACCGGCTCGGTCGGGCTGGGGGTGGCGCTGACCAGCTTCGCCTCGCTGATGCAGGACTACGTGCGGCTGCATGGGCTGGACGCCGGGCTACCGCCGGGCCGCTGCGTCGCTATCGCTGGCGATGCCGAACTGGACGAGGGCAACATCTACGAGGCCCTGCTGGAAGGCTGGAAACACGACGTCCGCAACGTCTGGTGGGTGATAGACTACAACCGCCAAAGCCTGGATAGCGTCGTCCCCGACCGCTTGTTCGGCCGGATCGAGGGCCTGTTCCGCGACATGGGCTGGAACGTCTTCACCCTGAAGTATGGCCGCCTGCTGCAAGCCGCCTTCGAGCGCCCCGGCGGCGATGCGCTGCAGCGCTGGATAGATGACTGCCCCAACAGCCTGTACTCCGCCCTAACGTTCCAGGGCGGCGGCGCCTGGCGCGCGGCGCTGCTGGCCGACCTGGGCCGCGACGCCGCGGTGCGCGCCATCCTGGACCCGTTGCAGGACGACGAGTTGGCGACGCTGATGACCAACCTGGGCGGCCACGACGTTGACTACCTGATCGAGCAGTTCCGCCTGGCCGACGCCGCCGGCGATCAGCCGACCTGCTTCATCGCCTACACCGTGAAGGGTATGGGATTGCCCTTCGCCGGGCATAAGGACAACCACTCCGGCCTGATGACGCGGGACCAGATGGAGGCGTTCCAGGCCGGGATGCGCATCCGGCCCGGCCATGAGTGGGACGTGGCCGAAGGGTTGGACCTGACGCCGGGCGAGTTCCAGGCCGTCATCAACGCCGCCCCCTTCGCCGAGAAGCTGACGCCAGGCGGTCGCCGGCTGGCGTCCGACCCCATACACATCCCGGATCGCCTGCCCGTCGCCAAGCTGGCCGGGCGGCGCACCAGCACCCAGGCCGGCTTCGGCGATATCCTGGCCGAAATCGGCCGCGGCCAGGGCGAATACGCCGAGATGGCCCGGCGCATCGTCACCACCAGCCCGGACGTGACGGTGTCAACCAACCTCGGCCCCTGGGTGAACCGCCGCGGCGTGTTCGACCGCCACACCCGCAACGACGTGTTCCGCGACGCCAAGCTGGCCAGCGCCCAGCGCTGGGGCATGGCGCCCGGCGGCCAGCACATCGAGCTGGGCATCGCCGAGCAGAACCTGTTCCTGCTGCTGGCCGCCGCCGGGCTGCAGCACAGCCTGACCGGCGCGCGGCTGCTGCCGGTCGGGACGGTTTACGACCCCTTCGTCAACCGCGGCCTCGATGCCCTCATCTACGCCTGCTACCAGGATGCCCGGTTCCTGCTAGTTTCCACCCCGTCCGGCCTGACCTTGGCGCCGGAGGGCGGGCAGCACCAGAGCGTCAACACCCCCCTGATCGGCATGGCCGCGGATCGCTTGGCCTCGTTCGAGCCAGCCTATGTTGACGAGCTGGCGATCCTGCTGCGCCACGCCTTCGCCCACATGCAGGCGCCGGACGGCTCCGCGGCGTGGCTGCGCCTCAGTACTCGGCAGTTGCAGCAGCCCGACCGGGTGCTGGACCCGGCAGCCGTGATCGCCGGCGCGCATTGGGTGGTGTCGCCGGGGCAGGGCGCGCGTATTGCGCTGGCCTACCAGGGGCCGGTCGCGCCGGAGGCGGAGGCAGCCTTCGCCGAGCTGCGGGAGGACGTTCCAGAGGCCGGGCTGCTGGCGATCACCAGCCCCGACCGGCTGCACGCCGGCTGGACCGCCGCGGCCCGGGCGCGGCGGGGCGGCACGCCGGCTACTTCGCACATCGAGCACATCCTGGCGCCGCTGGCCCGCGACGCAGCCTTGGTGACGATCCTGGACGGGCACCCTGCAGCGCATAGCTGGCTCGGTGGCGTGCGCGGACAGCGGGTGGTTCCGCTCGGGGTGGACCGCTTCGGGCAGAGCGGCGATCTGCCGGACCTTTACCGGCAATACGGCCTGGACACCGACGCCATCCTGGACGCCTGCGCGCAGGCGTTGCTGGGGTAACCGCCCTGCGCCAGTAACTGCTGTCCGGCACCCAGCGCCGTTCCATTCATGGACCGGACGAAACGCGCCGGCCCGGCATGTTAATTGCAGGCCAACACAACCTAGGAGTGAAAACCGACTGCGATTAAACCCGACTAAGAAAGGGCCGGCCCATGACCGCAAGCAGCCAGAGCGTGCCGACCCTCGTCATCACCGGGGCGCATCCCAAGCTTTACAACCACGACCTGGCGCCGACGGCCCCCGAGGGGCCGGACCTGGGGCGTGTTCAGCCTGTTCGCGATGTGGATGTCCGACGTGCATTCGGTGGGCGGCTACACGTTCGCTGCCAGCCTATTCTTCCTGGGCCTGACGGGATGGCAGGTGCTGATCTCCATGCTGGTGGGGATCACGGCCGTTTACTTCCTGATGAACCTGATCGGGCGCCCGTCGCTGCGCTATGGCATCCCGTTCCCCGTAGTGGCCCGCATCTCGTTCGGCGTCATGGGCGCGAACCTGGCCGCCATGGTGCGGGGCGTGGTGGGCATCGTCTGGTACGGCGTGCAAACCTACTTCGCTTCCAAGGCGGTGCAGGTCCTGGTCGTCACCCTCGCGCCGTCCGCGGCGGCGCTCACCCACAACAGCATCCTGGGCCTGTCCACGCTGGCCTGGTTCAGCTTTCTATTCATGTGGTTCTTCCAGCTCGTCATCTTCCTGAGCGGCATGGAGCGCATCCGGCGGTTCATAGATTTCTGCGGACCCGTGGTTTACGTGGTGATGTTCGCCCTGGCGGCATGGATGCTGTGGCAGACCGGGTTCTCCAGCCTGAACCTGCAGCTCAGCCCGCCGGCCCCGACAATGACAGCAACGCTTGGCGTCATGGCCAACGCCGACATGCTGATCGTCGCCTACTTCGCGGCGCTGCTGCTCAACTTCGGCGACTTCGCCCGCTTCGGCAAAAGCGAGGCGGCGATGAAGCAGGGGAACCTGCTCGGCCTGCCCCTCAACTTCCTGGTGTTCTCCATCATCACCGTGATCGTGACCGCCGGCACGCTCAAGGTGTTCGGTGAGGCGATCATGGACCCCGTGCTGATCGTCGAGCGCATCGGCAACCCGGTGGTCGTCATCATCGGCTCCATCACCTTCATTGTGGCGACCATGGGCATCAACATCGTCGCCAACTTCGTCTCGCCTGCCTACGACATCGCCAACCTTTACCCGGAACGCATCAATTTCAGGCTGGGCGGGCTGATCACCTCCGTGCTGTCGGTGCTGGTATGCCCCTGGCTGTTCGTCGCCAGCCCGCAGGCGATCACCTTGTTCGTCAGCATCTTCGGCGCGGTGCTGGGGCCGATGTTCGGGATCATGGTCGCTGACTACTACCTGGTGAAGCAGCAGGTGGTCGTGGTGGATGACCTCTACACCATGTCGCCCGCAGGCAGCTTCCATTACGATGGAGGCTGGAACCGCAAGGCGCTGATGACCCTGGCGGCGTCCGGCACCCTGTCCATCGGGCTGGCGCTGCTGGGCGCCTATGGGCTGATCCCAAATGTCGGCGACTGGGGCTGGCTGATTGGGGCCGGAGCAGGGGCGATCCTGTATCGCATCCTATCCGGGCAGGGCAGCCCAGCGGTGGCCCTCGCCGCGGGTCGTTGAACCCTTTCGCCGGCGTGGGACAGCGAGGGCAGGCTGCCGCCCGCCAGGGCTGACCTGCCAAGCGCTTGAACACATGCCGCAATATCAGAAGCACCCAGCTTCCTCCCTTCACCTATTAGGAAGAGAGGAAAGAGGCGTCCTTAACCGTACACTCCAGAAAACGGGGGATGGGCACCCCTAGAGCCGGTTTGGTGCGGATAGAACCACCAAACCGGATTTAACGCCTTGTTTTTGCAATTATTTTTATCAGAACGTGTACACATTTGATCCGTTAATGCCCTAGTGGTTCGCCCCATGCTTCACGATCTTCTGCGCCAGGCTCCAGCGATGGACCTCGCTGGCCCCGTCATAGATGCGGAAGCCGCGGACCTCGCGGAAAATCCGCTCCACCATCGTCTCCCCGGTCACGCCCACCCCGCCCAGCACCTGCACGCAGCGGTCCGCGACGCGCCAGATGGCCTCGCTGCACACCACCTTGGCGATGCTGCTTTCGGTGCCGGCCCGCTCGCCCTGGTCCAGCAGCCAGGCGGTGTGCCAGATCGTAAGCCGGCTGGTGCGTATGTCCATGTCGTTGTCGGCCAGCATGAAGCCGATGCCCTCATGCTGCGCGATCGGCTTGCCGAACGCCTCGCGCTTCGCGGCATAGCTGACGGCAATATCCTGCGCGTGGCGGGCGGCGCCGAGCCACCTCATGCAGTGCGTCAGCCGCGCTGGAGCCAGCCGGACCTGGGCATACCGAAACCCCTCGCCGACAGCGCCCAGCACGTCGCCCACCGGCACGCGCAGCCCTTCGAACTCCACCACGGCATGGCCGCCCGCGAAACCTTGGTCCAGAGTGTCCATCACCCGGGGGATGCGTATGCCGGGCTGGTCCATGTCGGCAAGGAACATGGTCGCACGCCCGTCCTCGCCCTTCGCCATGATGATGGCAAAGCTCGCGCCGACCGCGCCGGTGGTGAACCACTTGGTGCCCTCGATGACATATTGGTCGCCGTCGCGGACAGCAGTGGTCAGCAGCGCCGCCGGGTCCGACCCGGCGCCGGGCGGCGGCTCGGTCATGCAGAAGCAGGACCGGATCTCGCCAGCCGCCAGCGGACGCAGCCAGCGCTCCTTCTGCTCGGGCGTGGCGACCACCTCCATCAGGTGCATGTTGCCCTCATCCGGCGCGGACAGGTTCATCGCCAACGGAACGAGGACGGAGTAGCCCGTCTCCTCGAACACGACGGCCCGGCCGACATGACCCAGTCCCAGCCCGCCATACTCCTTTGCGACGTGCGGAGCGAGCAGCCCGACCTCCTTCGCCAGCGCATTCAGCTCCCGCCGCAGCTCGTCCGTCGGACCATGCCGCTCCTGCCGGACGTCTCCCTCCAGCGGGATGATCTTGTCGCGGATGAAGGCGCGGGTGCGGTCCTGCAGGTCGGACAGTTCGGACGGGATGGAAAAATCCATGTTGTCGGCCTCGTCTCGGATGCGCTGTGTCGCGGAGATATGTGGGCATGCAGGACGTGCCTGGAACACCTACCCAGCCCGCACCTCCTGCCCGAACTACGGCAGCCCCGCCGCCAGGATAGCAGCGGGCGGCGCAGCGCATCGGGGCGTCCGTCCACGTGAGTCCGGTGTTGATGTTGGCGAGGCCCCGTGGGAAGTAACGGCGCGGCGAGTTCGGCGTCCAAGTCATGCCGTGGGCGGCAGATGGGCGGCGACTGCGGTCTAGTCGGGCTCGATCATGCGGCGCATGATGTCGGGCCATCTTCCTTTCGTCCAGCCGCCGCCCTAGCTTCCGCGGTAAAGCACGGGAAGGCCTGACATGACCGAAGCCTACATCTGCGACTACGTCCGCACCCCCATCGGACGCTATGCCGGCGCGCTCAAGGACGTGCGGGCAGACGACCTTGCCGCCCACCCCCTGCGCGTGCTGCGCGAGCGCAACCCCGGCGTGGACTGGGACATGCTGGACGATTGCATCCTGGGCTGCGCCAACCAGGCCGGCGAGGACAACCGCAACGTCGCCCGCATGGCGCTGCTGCTGGCCGGCCTGCCGACGAGCGTGCCCGGCGCCACCATCAACCGCCTGTGCGGCAGCGGTCTGGATGCCGTAGGCACCGCCGCCCGCGCCATACGCGCCGGCGAGGCCGACCTGATGCTGGCCGGCGGCGTCGAGAGCATGACCCGCGCCCCCTTCGTGATGGCTAAGGCCACCGAGGCCTTCGCCCGCCAGGCCGACGTATACGACACCACCATCGGCTGGCGCTTCGTGAACTCCCTGATGCGGACGATGCACGGCACGGACTCCATGCCGGAAACGGCGGAGAACGTGGCGGAGCAGTACCAGGTCTCCCGGACCGACCAGGATGCCTTCGCGCTGCGCAGCCAGCAGAAGGCGGCGGCCTCCCACGCTTTCTTTGCGGACGAGATCGCGCCCGTCACGATCAAGGGCCGCAAGGGCGATACCGTGGTGGACCGTGACGAACATCCCCGCGAAACCACCATGGAGGCACTGGCAAAGCTGAAGACCCCGTTCCGCAACCCCGGCACCGTCACCGCCGGCAACGCATCCGGCGTGAACGATGGCGCCGCCGCCCTGCTGATCGCCAGCGAGGACGCGGCCCGGCGCCACGGCCTGACGCTCCGCGCCCGCGTCGTCGCCATGGCCACCGCAGGGGTCGAGCCGCGGGTCATGGGTATCGGACCCGTGCCGGCCGTGCAGAAGCTGATGGCTCGCACCGGCCTGGACCTGCGCGACGTGGACGTGATCGAGCTGAACGAGGCCTTCGCCGCCCAGGGCCTGGCGGTGCTGCGGCAACTGGGCGTGGGCGACGACGACCCCCGGGTGAATCCGCACGGCGGCGCCATCGCGCTCGGCCATCCCTTGGGCGCCAGCGGTGCGCGGCTGGCGGGCACGGCGGCCCGTGCCTTGCAAGAGGGCGGCGGTCGCCGGGCCGTGGTGACCATGTGCATCGGCGTCGGGCAGGGGATTGCGGCGCTGATCGAGCGGGTATGATCCCGCCCGCCGTCCCGCCCGGAGTGATGCTGGCGCGGGACGCCTGGAAGCTGGGCGTCGGTGCGATCCGGGCCATGCCGAACCTGTTCGGCGGCACCTTCGTGCTGCTGCTGGCCTTCGAGTTGGCGTTCCGGTGGAGGCACCCGCCGTCCGAAGGCTGGCCCGGCATCACCGAGCTGCTGCTGGGCTTTGCCAATGACCTGGCGACGGACGTGATTGCCGCCGCGGCGATGGTCGCCGTCCTCCGCTCCATCCAACTGGGAGAGGGAGCGGACCGCCCGGTGTGGCGGCTCCCCCCGGGCTATGACCGCTACCTCGGGCGGCTGGTCGCGCTAAGCCTGCCGTCGCTGGCGGCGACGGCCGGGCTTGCCCTCGTTGACCAGCGCGACGCCGCCCCGGCGGTTGCCTTGGCCTCCTTGGTCCTGGTCTTGCTGGTGGCTACGGCTGTGTTCGTTACCGTGCGGCTTGCGCTGGCGCTGCCCTTGGCGGCGGCCGACGTTCCCGGCACGGGCTGGCGCACGGCGTGGAGGGCTTCATCCGGCAAGGGGTGGCGGCTGTTCGGCACGGTCCTGCTGACCTTCGTGCCGCTGGAGGCGGCGGCGACGCTAGTCGCCGGGCTGTTCCAGGCAGCGGACGGTTTGTCTGCGGTCCTGCTAGACGCGCTGGGGGGCGCCGCGAAGGCGCTGCTGTGGGCCGCAATCGGTGCGGCGCTGTGGTCCCGGCTGCTGCAGGCCTATGGCGGCGCGCTGGCCCGGCCGCCGGTGTGGCGATGATGCTGCGCCGGGCCAGGGTCGGTGCTAGGGTTGCAAGCATGAACGCGCATGTGAAACCGCAAGTGCGCATGACGGTGGACGAGTTCCTCGCCTGGGAGCCCGGCGATGGACGCAAGTGGGAATTGGTGGACGGAGAGCTTAGGGCGATGGCGCCAGCCAAGCCGACGCACGCCTTCCTGCAAAACGAAATGGCAGCCCTGCTTCGCAATCACCTGCTCGCTCAGGAAAGCACTTGCCGTTCTGCAACCGAGCCGGGCATCGTGCCCGGTGTCCAGGCAGGCCACAACGTGCTTGTGCCAGACCTGGCGGTGACATGCACACCCGGCGACGGCGACGAGGAGGGCACGATCTCCGCCCCTGTCCTGATCGTCGAAATCCTGTCCCCGAGCAACCAGGCAGAAACCTGGAAGAACGTGTGGGCCTACACCAGCATCCCCTGGGTTCAGGAGGTCCCCGTCCTGCACAGCACCCGCATCGGCGCCGACCTGCTGCGCCGTGGGCCGGACGGCGCCTGGCCGACCGATCCTTCGGCGGTCGCGTCTGGCGAACTCATACTGGACAGCATCGGCTTCCGGATGCCGCTGGCGGACATTTACCGCACCACCCGGCTGCACCGCACTTCTTAGTGTCCGGTGCCGCACCGTCCAGGGGGTCACAACGCCCGGTCGGCATGCCATACCTCTGGTCCACACAAAAAGGACGCTTCATGCGCCGCCTTCTGATGCTCGGCCTGCTCACCGCCGCCCTTGTCCCTAGCCTGGCAAGCGCCCAGACCACCCGCCGCATCCGCGGCACCGTGCAGGCGCTGGAGGGCAGCACCCTGGTCGTGCAGTCTCGCGAGGGCGACACGCTCCGCATCCAACTGCCGACGCCCCCGGTCGTCACCTCCGTGGTGCCCGCGACGCTGGCCGACGCCAAGCCCGGCACCTTCATCGGCACCGCCGCGGTCGGCCCCAAGGACAATATGCGCGCCCTGGAGGTGCTGATCTTCCCCGAGGCCATGCGCGGCACCGGCGAGGGCCACTATCCCTGGGACCTCGCGCCCGAGAGCACCATGACCAACGCCACCATCGAGGCTGAGTCCGCCGGCGCCGACGCCCGCACCCTGGCGCTAGCGGCCAAGGGCGAGAAGCTGAACGTCGCCGTTCCCGCCAACACGCCCATCGTGACTTTCGGTCCCGGCGACGCCGCCATGCTGAAGCCCGGCGCCAAGGTCTTCATCGGCGCGCAGCAGGCAGCGGACGGCACCCTGTCCGCCGCCCGCGTCGCGGTCGGGAAGGACGGGCTTACCCCGCCGATGTAGCCCTGATTTCCGCCAGCCCGCGCCGGGCGATGCCATCCGGCGCGAAGTTGGTGGGGTCCAGCCAGGTTTGCAGCGCATTGCGGCAGGCCGGCCACTCCTCGCCGACGATGCTGTAGAAGGCACTGTCCCGCAGGCGTCCCTTCAACACATAGTGGGCGCGCAGCGTCCCCTCATAGGTAAAGCCCAGCCGCTCCGCCGCCCGGCGGGATGGTGCGTTGAGCGCATTGCACTTCCACACCAGCCGGCGGTAGCCGAGGTCGTCGGCGGCCAGGCGCAGCAGCAGGAACATCGCCTCCGTCGCGGCGCGGGTGCGCTGCAGCGCCGGGCCGAACCAGATATGGCCCAACTCGATGGCGGCAAACTTGGGCTGGATGTCCATCAGCGTCAGCCAACCCGACACGGCCCCGGTGCTGATCGGCCGCACGGCCCATGCCATCGGGTCATGCGTGCTGGCAAAATCCGCGACGAAGGCGGCCAGCGCGTCCCGCGTCGGGAAGGGGCCATACCCCATGTAGTCCCAACTCGCATCCGCCTCCGGCCCTGCGGCGGCCCACAGCTCGTCGGCATGGCGGCGATGCAGGGGTTCCAGCACGACATAGGTGCCACGGATGGGAACCCGCGCCGGCAGTGGACGCGGGGTGGGGTCAACAGGTGGGCCGAGCGGACGTTCCATAACGGCCAGCATGGCATGGATTGTCGGACGTGACGCTGCCCTTCTCCCTCTCCCTCCGGGAGAGGGCCGGGGTGAGGGGGTCTTGGCTGCGAAGCGGGAGACTTACAGTGCCGTCAGCACACGGCCCAGCTTCGGCAAGTCAGCGGTTGCCCACCCCCTCACCCCTACCCTCTCCCGTAGGGAGAGGGAGAAGCAGCCGGGCCGGGGTTTGGCTGCCCCGGCCCGGTAAGCGTTAGTTAGACCGGGCTGCGCCGGGCAGGGCCGGCGTCGTGGATGGAACCGTCGTGGCGACGCGTGGCGTGGCGGGCGCGGCGCCGGGCAGGCCAACCGGCGCTGTCACGCTACCAGACGTGCCCGCCAGCGGTGCGGCGGTTACGGCCGTCTTCGGCGCCGCAACAACGGTCCCGGGCGTCTTGACCTCGGGCGTGGCAGCGATGTGGTGAACCGGCGCGTGCCGCACCATCCGATGGTGCGTGGCGCGGACCTGGTGGGCGCCGGTCATCGGCTGCGCCAGCGCCGGCAGCGCCAGCGAGCCGAGCAGGGCGGTGGCAAGCATCATGCGGGAGATAGTCATGGCGGGTTCGCTTCCTTGTGGCCGGCATCATCGCCGGCATGAGGAACATCGTGCCGCCAGGTGTCCGCATCGGGGCGCCGCCGTGTCGCCGCCGTGGCAGTTCGTGCAGGCGCGCTGCCCCTTACGGTAAGCCGGAAACGAGCAATGCCGCCCGGGGAGGGGCGGCATTGCAAAGGGTGGCGCCGGGCCGGCACGATGCTGGCCCGGCAGTTATGTTGGAACGTCTAGTGCGCCGTGGCCCCCTCGGCCCCGATGCCCGTTTCCGACCGGACGAACTGCGCCTCGAACGCCGCGCGCTCCCGGTTGGCCGACGCGCTGCGGTCCAGGGTGGACACTAGCCAGCACACGATGAAGGCCGCCGGCACGGTGAAGATTGCAGGCGACGTATAGGGGAACCACGCCGATCCCACGGGATTGCCCAGCACCGACACCCAGATGGCCGGGCTGAGCACGGTCAGCACCACGGCGCTGATCAGCCCGGTGAAGCCGCCCAGGAATGCCCCCCGCGTCGTCAGCCCCCGCCACAGCATGGACAGCAGCAGCACCGGGAAGTTGGCGCTGGCGGCAATCGCGAAGGCCAGGCCGACCATGAAGGCCACGTTGATCTTCTCGAACGCGATGCCCAGCAGGATGGCGACGATGCCAAGCACCACGGTCGTGATCTTGGACACCCGGACCTCAGATCCGTCCGACACCATGCCGCGGCGGAACACGCTGGCATACAGGTCGTGGCTGACCGCGCTGGCACCGGAAAGCGTCAGGCCCGACACCACGGCCAGGATGGTGGCAAAGGCAACCGCCGAGATGAAGCCCTTCATCACGTCGCCGCCCACTGCGTGCGCCAGGTGGATGGCCGGCATGTTGCCGCCACCCAGCAGCGCGCCCTTGGCGTCGAGATACTCCGGGTTGGTGCTGACCAGGACGATGGCGCCGAAGCCGATGATGAAGGTCAGCAGGTAGAAGTAACCGATGAACGTCGTCGCCCAGAACACCGACTTGCGGGCCTCCTTGGCGTCCGACACCGTGAAGAAGCGCATCAGGATATGCGGCAGCCCGGCGGTCCCGAACATCAGTGCGATGCCCAGCGAGATTGCCGAGATCGGATTCGCCACCTGCGGCCCCGGCAGCATGATCGCATCGTGCTTCGGATGCACTTCAATAGCCTTCGCCAGGAACGCGCTGACGTTGAAGTCGAACTTGGCCAGCACCAGGATGGAGATCAGCGTCGCGCCCGACAGCAGCAGCCCGGCCTTGATGATCTGCACCCAGGTGGTGGCGATCATGCCGCCGAAGGTGACGTAAATGATCATCAGGATGCCGACGATGACGACGGCATAGGCGTAGGGCAGGCCAAACAGCAGCTCGATCAACTGTCCCGCGCCGACCATCTGCGCGATCAGGTAGAACGCCACCGTCACCAGCGTGCCCGTCGCCGCCATCGCGCGGATCGGCGTCTGCTGCAGCCGGTAGGACACCACGTCGGCGAAGGTGAAGCGGCCGAGGTTCCGCAGCGGCTCTGCCATCAGGAACATGATGATCGGCCAACCCACGAGGAAGCCGATCGCGTAGATCAGCCCGTCATAGCCGAACGTATAGAACAGCGCCGAGATGCCCAGGAACGACGCGGCGGACATGTAGTCACCGGCGATGGCGACCCCGTTCTGGAAACCCGTGATGCCGCCGCCCGCGGTATAGAAGTCGCTGGTGGTCTTGGTGCGGCCCGCAGCCCAGTAGGTGATGCCCATCGTCAGCGCCACGAAGCCAGCGAACATGGCGATGGCCGTCCAGTTCGTCGCCTGGCGAGTGCCCGCCTCAAGCGGCCCGGCGGCCCGCGCGGCGGTGCTGGCAACCAGAGCCAGGAGTGCAGGGAGGAGACGCAGAAGGCGGCTCATCGCACGCTCTCCAGGTTGGCGACCCGCGCAGTGCCGGCGGTGTCGGCGGCGATGATGCGGCGGCTCAGCTCGTCATAGGTGCCGTTGGCGCGCAGGACGTAAACGCCGGTCAGGATGATGGCGCTCAGGATCACGCCGATGCCCAGCACCAGGCCCACAGTGACGGAGCCGAACAGCGGCTGCGCGATCAGCGGCTTCTGGTAGGCCACAAGCGCGATGTAGCCGTAATAGATCAGCAGCATGATAATAGTCAGCGTCCACCCGAACGACTTGCGCGACCGTGTCAGCTCGATGAAGTCAGGATTCCGGCGTATCCGGTCCACTTGCGTGTCGTTCAACGTATCCACCCTATGTGCTTGTTTGTACCGGCGTTTTTACGTTGCCGAACGGATTTTGCAAGATCATACACCCGGCACGGGAAAGGCCCAGCATGAAAAGTTCCGCGGCGTCGCGAAATTATGACACGGAGTATGCCGCCTGGCAGGCCGCGCCTGAAGCTTGGTGGGCGGAGGCCGCCGCAGGCGTGGACTGGATCACCACGCCTGTCCGCACCCTCGATCTTGGCCTCGGCGTGTTCGGACAATGGTTTGCCGGCGGCCGGCTGAACGTGTCCGCCAACTGCCTGGACCGCCATGCCGATGGCGGGCGGGGGGAGCAGCCCGCCTTGATCTGGGATAGCCCGATGGCTGGGCAGGTCCAAACCTTCACCTATGCCGAGCTGCGCGACCGCACGGCGCACGTCGCCGGGGCGCTGGCGGGCTTGGGCGTCGGATATGGCGACCGCGTGGTGATCTACATGCCGATGGTGCCCGAGGCAGTTATCGCCATGCTGGCCTGCGCCCGGCTTGGCGCGGTCCACTCCGTGGTGTTCGGCGGCTTTGCCGCCGCGGAGCTGGCCAAGCGGATCGAGGACGCGCAGCCCCGAGTCGTCGTGTCGGCGTCCTGCGGGCTGGAGCCGGGGCGCGTGGTCGCCTACAAGCCGCTGCTGGACGTCGCCATCGCCATCAGCGTGCACAAGCCCGCCCACTGCCTGATCCTGCAGCGCCCCATGCTGGCATCCGCCATGCAGCCCGGCCGCGACCTGGACTTCGCGGAGGCGGAAGCCGCCGCGGCGCCGCACCCGCCCGTCCCGGTCCTGGCGACGGACCCCCTGTATATCCTCTACACCTCCGGCACGACCGGGAAGCCCAAGGGCGTCGTGCGCGACACCGGCGGCTATGCCGTGGCGCTGCACCAGTCCATGCGGATGATCTACGGCGTGGGCGCGGGCGACACCTACTGGTGCGCCAGCGACGTCGGCTGGGTCGTGGGGCACAGCTACATCGTCTATGGCCCGCTGCTCGCGGGCTGCACGACCGTTTTATACGAGGGCAAGCCGGTCGGCACGCCCGACGCCGGCGCGTTCTGGCGGGTGTGTCGGGACCATGGCGTGCGGGTGCTGTTCACGGCGCCCACCGCGCTACGCGCCATCCGGCAGCAGGACCCGGACGCGGCGCTGATGGCGCAATACGACCTGTCCCGCCTGGACGCGCTGTTCCTGGCCGGCGAGCGCTGCGACCCGCCGACCGCCATCTGGATCGCCGGCAAGCTCGGCCGCCCCGTCGTGGACCACTGGTGGCAGACCGAGACCGGGTGGCCGATCACCGCGGGGTTCCGCGGACTCGGCCTGTTCCCGTTCAAGCCTGGCGCTGGCGGGCGGGCCTGCCCCGGCTACGACGTGCAGGCGCTGGACGATGCGGGCGCACCGCTGCCGCGCGGGACCGTGGGCAACCTGGCGATCCGCCTGCCGCTGCCGCCGGGCTGCGCGCCGACCCTGTGGCAGAACGCGGCGGGGTATCGGGCCGCCTACCTGGAGGACTTCCCCGGCTGGTATCGCACCGGGGACGCCGGGCAGGTGGACGCGGATGGCGACGTGTGGGTGATGGGCCGGACGGACGACATCATCAACGTCGCCGGGCACCGCCTGAGCACCGGCGCGATGGAGGAGGTACTGGCCGCGCATCCCGATGTGGCCGAGTGCGCGGTGGTGGGCGCCGCGGATGCGCTGAAGGGCCAGGTGCCGCTGGGCCTGGTGGTGCTGAAGGCCGGGGCGGACCGCGACGAGGCCGAAGTGGCACGGGAGCTGGTGGCGCTGGTGCGGGACCGCATCGGCCCGGTGGCGGCGTTCAAGGACGCCCGGGTGGTGGCGCGGCTGCCCAAGACGCGGTCGGGCAAGATACTCCGCGCCTCGATCCGCCGGCTGGCGGACGGGGAGGAGGCGGCGCCCCCGCCGACGATAGACGACCCGGCGATCCTGGACGAGATCAAGGCGGTGTTAGGGCGTTAGGCCAGGTGCGGCCTGGCGCACAAACCTGACCAAGCCGCGCCTGGCCTGCGTGGATCGTTCCGTGCTGAGGCCTGTGCGTCAGGCATCGGCCCCGTCGGCGTAGGCCCTGCTTGGCAAAGTCTCCGCTTGGCGTACGCATGATCCCGCGGCCTGTTCTGGGCGGTGCAGGCAGCGCCGGTGGGTTCGTGCCCCAGCGCTGGCAACAAAGCTCGGGGAGACAGTTGATGCCCCAAGTTGTATCCCGGCCGCATGAGCAGGACCGGTGCGGCATGACGACCTTGCGGCTGCTGGCCGACGACCTGACCGGCGCGCTGGACACCGCGGCGGAGTTCGTGGGCCTCACAGGCCCGGTGCACGCCTACTGGCAGGGCGTCCAACCCGGCGCCCTGCCGCCCAACGCGGCCCTGGACACCGGCACGCGTGAAGCGGATGAGGCCGCGGCACGCTCCGCCGTGGCCGCGGCTGCCCCCGCGCTGGCAGGTGCCGGAATCGCCTACAAGAAGCTGGACAGCCTGCTGCGCGGCCACGCCCTGTCGGAGCTGGCCGCCTGCTTCGCAACCGGGGGGTGGCGCCATGCGGTGCTGGCGCCAGCCTTCCCGTTCCAGGGGCGCGTCACGCGTGGCGGCCAGCAGTGGATGGCGGACGGCGCCGGCTGGACACCTGCCGGGCCGCCGCTGGTTGACGCCCTGCGCGCCCTCGGCCTGACGGTGCACCGGGGCCGTCCCGGGGCCGCCTTGGCATCGGGCGTCACCGTGTTCGACGCCGACACCGACGCCGACCTCGACGTTGTGGCCGCGCTCGCCCCCGATGCGCGTGTGCTGTGGTGCGGCACCGGCGGCCTGGCCCGGGCGCTGGCGGCTAGGCATCCCCGCCCCGTGCTGCCGCCGCTGCCCCGCCCGATCCTCGGCCTGTTCGGCAGCGACCAGGCGGTGACGGCCGGGCAGCTTGCCGCCTGCGGGGAGCACTGGGCGGCGGTGCCGCACGGCGGCGCCGAGCACGCCGCGCACTTGGCCCGGCGGCTCGAACGCGATGGCGTCGCCTTCGTCAGCCTGGACCTCCCGCCCGGCCTGTCACGCGCTGAGGCCGCATCCCGGATCGGCGACGCGCTGCACCAGCTCAGCGCCCGCCTGCCGGCGCCGGGAACGCTGCTTGTGGCAGGAGGCGAGACGCTGCGCGGCCTGTGCATCGCTCTCGGCGCCGGCAGCCTCCTCGTGCAGGGACGCGCCGTGCCCGGCGTGCCAATGTCCATCATGCATGGCGGGCGCTGGAACGGCGTCACCGTCGTCTCCAAGTCCGGCGCATTTGGCCATCCCACCCTCCTGCGCGACCTGCTGCGCTTCCCCGAGCTTGAAAGGACGGCTCAATGACCCCCCGCCACCTCGCGATCACCATGGGCGATCCCGCCGGCATCGGGCCGGAGATCATCATCAAGGCCGCGGTCCGCCTGCAGGCCCGCATTGACGCGGGCACGCTCCGCCTGCTGGTGATCGGCAGCATCGCGGCGCTGGACGCTGCCCGCCGCCAGCTCGCGCCGAGCCTCGACATCCCCCTCGTGACCGACGCCGACGCGCACTGGCCTGCCCTCGCCGCCATGCAGGCGGGTCCGGAGGGCGAGCCGATCCTGCCGGGACAGTTATCCGCCGACGCCGGCCGTTTCGCCTTCCTCGCGGTTGAGCACGGCGTGCGCCTGGCGCAGGCGGGTCGGGTGGGCGGCATCGTCACGGCGCCACTCAACAAGGAGGCGCTGAACAAGGCCGGCTACCACTACCCCGGCCACACCGAGATGCTGGCGGAGCTGACCGGCGTAAAAGGCTCCTGCATGATGCTGGCGCACGGCAACATGCGGGTCAGCCACGTCACCACGCACATCGCGCTTGAGGATGTGCCGAGGCGCGCGACCCCGGAGCGGCTGCGCCGGGTCATCGAGCTGACGCACGGCGCGCTGATCCGGCTCGGCGCCGGACGTGCCCGGATCGCGGTGGCGGCGCTGAACCCCCATGCCGGCGAGGGCGGGCTGTTCGGCCGCCACGACATTGACGTGGCCGGCCCGGTGATCGCGCAGGCGGTGGCGGAGGGGCTGGACGTTGTTGGACCGGTGCCGGGAGACACGGTGTTCGTGAAGCTGCGCGCCGGGCAGTATGACGCCGTCGTCGCCAACTACCATGATCAAGGGCACATCCCGGTCAAGCTGCTGGGCTTCGAGATTGATCCGGCCACGGGCAAGTGGAACGAACTGTCCGGCGTCAATATCACCCTGGGCCTGCCGGTCATCCGCACCTCGGTGGACCACGGCACCGCCTTCGATATCGCCGGCAAGGGCATCGCCAACGAGCAGAGCCTGGTGGAAGCGATTGAGTATGCAGAACAACTAGCCCCGCCCTCCCGGGATGCGGAATCGAGATGATCCCCGCCCCTCGGTGATTTTAACGTAAACAAGCCTGTCATATTGACACGCCGTCCCTCACCGTCCCGCTCGTTCAGAAAATCATCGGCGTGGCTTTTGTGCATCACTCGATGGAACACGGCCCTGGTCGGACCATGATTCAGTCGCCTCAACCTGCAAATTCCCTGCCGTGAGAGGCAAATGCCACCGTTAACCCCAGCTCCTCCTTCTAAAATTTAAGATTGTGTTTAGCTTTAGATGGTTGCTCGACGTTGGTCACAGTTAACTCTTGAGCGCTAGCAGCCTAAAAACTCGATGCTGCGTTTTGCTTGTAGCTGGTTCCGTGCAAGTCATTAACTTCCGCTAAGCAAAACCGGAGATCGAGATGGCGTGCTTGCTGCTGGTCGAGGACGAGGCCGATATCCGGACGGTATTGGCAGAAGTGTTGGTGGATGCTGGCCACGAGGTCGTCGAGGCCGAGTGCGCGGACGCCGCAGCCCTGCTTCTGGATGGGCCTGACGGCTTCGACATGCTCGTCACCGACATCAACATGCCAGGGTTCCTGGACGGCATTGGCTTGGCGGCACGCTTTCGCAAGCGTCATGCAAACCGTCCGATACTCTATGTCACCGGACGTCCCGATGCGTTGCGCCAGGTTAGGATGTGGCCCAACCGTGAAGCTGCCTTGGTCAAGCCGTATGGGCTCCTGTCGCTGGTTTCCACTGTGCAAACCATGCTTGTTGCTGCGGTGCTGGACACTGAACGGAAAGTCGGCGCTGATGCTGCCTCTTTGCTGCACTGTCCCCAGGTAGCGCCGGCTGCGGCGTGAGGTGGACGGGGTAGTGAGAGAAATTTCGGGAGGGCTCCTGTTTGCCTTCGTGGTGCTGTTTGCGGGGTGGCTGACAGGGGAAAGGCGGGCTAAGCGCCGGATGGACGGCAGCCTCGCGCTGATTGAGGACCGGGTACGCGTCCAGACCGCCAAGATGGACGCGATCCTGCAAGGCATGCCCGACGGGGTGCTGGTCATGGATGCCGATCTCAAGCTGGTGGAATGGAACGACCGGTTCCCTGAGTTCGCCGGCGTGCCAAGCGGGATGCTGCGGGTCGGCCTCGACATGTCCGACATACTGCGCGCCCAGGCCGCCGCCGGGGAATTCGGACCCATTGACGTGGAGGCCGAGGTTGAGCGCCGCATGGCCCTGCTGCGGTCGGGAGGCAGCATCGGCGTGATCGAGCGGGCGCGCCCGAACGGAAAAACGCTCGAGCTGCGGCGGAAGCTCCTGCCGGAGGGCGGGTTCGTCACGCTCTATACCGACATCTCGGCACGGCGCGAGGCCGAAACCCAGTTGCGCCAGGCGCAGAAGATGGAGGCGGTCGGCCACCTGACCGGAGGGGTGGCGCACGACTTCAACAACCTTCTGATGGTGATTCTCGGCAACCTTGAGTTGGCCGTTCAAGCCCTGGGCACCTCGAACCTGGTCCGCGCACAACGCAAGGTGGAGGTGGCGCAGGGGGGCGCTCAACGGGCGGCGGCGCTGACCCAGCGGTTGCTGGCATTCTCAAGGCGGCAAAACCTGGATCCTCAGCCGGTTGACGCCAACAAGATCCTGTCCTCGATTTCGGAGCTGCTTCGTCACTCCATCGGTGGCAGCATCGAGCTTGAGACTGTTTTGGCTGGAGACTTGTGGGAGGCCGTGGTTGACCCCAACCAACTGGAGAACACCCTGCTCAACCTGGCCATCAACGCCCGCGACGCCATGCCTGACGGCGGCAAAATCACTGTGGAAACGGCCAATACGTTCCTGGATGCGGCCTACGCCGCCAGCAACGACGAGGTGAAGGCTGGCCAGTATGTGATGGTGGCCGTCAGCGACGGCGGCATTGGCATGACGCCCGATCAGGCGGCGCGGGCGTTCGAGCCCTTCTTCACCACCAAGAGCATTGGAAAAGGCTCTGGGTTGGGCCTATCGCAGGTGTTTGGGTTCATCAAGCAGTCAAGCGGGCACGTGAAGATCTACACCGAGCCCGGCGCTGGCACGACGGTGAAGCTGTACCTGCCGCGCCTCATCAGGGATGACGAAGCAGTAGCCGAGACGGTTGTGCAGGAGGTGAACGTTCCTCGCGCACGCACGGGGGAATGCATCCTGGTCGTTGAGGACGACCAGGATGTGCTCGCGTTCTCGACGGATGCCCTGGAAACACTTGGTTATTCGGTGGTTAGTGCGAAGGATGCCGAGCAGGCCCTCGCCATCCTCGGCGGGCGAGCCGACGTCACACTGCTTTTTACCGACGTCGAGCTGCCAGGAGCGAACGGTCCGGAACTGGTCAAGGAAGCTTTGTTTCAACGGCCGGGCCTGGCCGTGCTTTATACCACCGGATACACGGCGAACGCTGTCGTGCATCGCGGCATCCTCGACCGGGAGGTCACCTCGCTGACCAAGCCATTCACCGTCGCTCAAATGGCGGCAACAGTGCGTGAGACGATTGATGGAGCGATCCTTGAGGACGCCCTGCAACGGAACTTCAGTTGATCTGAACAACGCTCGGAAGGCAAAGTTTTTGGTCGCACTTGCTGAACAATTCTAACGGTCTCCGGCGTCAACTTATTGCTGGAAGAAAGGGAGTGACGCAGTAATCCATGGGTGGTACGGACGATGCAGCCGCATCCCGGGTGGCCGCACTGGAAGCCCCGCCCGCAGCCCCTGCCGCTGGCATACGGCGCTGGCGCCGTTCCGCGCTTCCTTGGCTATGCGAACCCGTATAGCCGCGCCGGATTAGCCACCAGGATCTTGCTGCGGGTTCCCTCATCGGGCACCCACTCCGCCAACAGGTTGAACAGCCGTCCATCGTCCACGTCCTGCGCCGGGGCGGGGTCGGTGGGTTTGCGCCCGGGGGTCGGCGCGCTGTCCGGGTGCGGCCAGTCCGAGCCCCAGACGATCCGGTCCGGGTTGGCCGCCACCAGCGCGCGGGCCAGCGGCGCCACGTCCGTCCAGCCCGGCGCCGTGGAGGCGCGGTATGCGCCGGAAATCTTCACATACGCCCGCCCCGACCGCACCAGGTCCAGCACCGCGTCGAACCCCGGCTGTCCCACCCCCAGCGCCGCCTGCGCCCCGGCGAAATGGTCGAACACCACCGGCACCGGCAGCGCCGCCAACTGGTCGTGCAGCGGCGCGATCACAGCCAGGCGGGAATACACCTGCAGGTGCCACGGCCGCCCAGCCAGTTGCGTCATCACCCCGCCCAGCCGCTTCGCCAGAGCCGCCGGGTCGAACTCGCCGGCCTGCTCCAGGTTGACGCGGACGCCGCGGATGCCCTCGGCATGCATGGCGTCCAGCTCCGCCGGCTGCGCGTCCGGCCCGATGACGGCGACGCCGCGGGTGCGCTTGGGGCCAAGCCGGCGCAGCCCCTCCAGCGTCGCCCGGTTGTCGGTCCCGTAAACGCTCGGCGTGACGATCACGACGCGGTCCAGGTGCAAGGCGTCCTGCAGCGCCAGCAGCGCCTCCGGCTCGGCCGCAGGCGGGGTGTAGGCGCGGCCGGACCAGTAGGGAAAGGCAGCCGGGTCGGGGAACACGTGGACATGGGTATCCACGGCCCCCGGCGGCGGGGTAAAGCTGGGTGGCGTGCGGACCGTGGGCGCCTCTGCCGAGGCATGCGCCGGGCCGGCGCGCAGCAGGATGGCGGGCGCGGCGGCGGCAAGCGCGAGTCCAGCACGGCGTGTCATCATGGCCGGTTCCTCCCAAGGTTCGTTTTGACGCGATTACGGCATGGGCGACGCAGCGTGTCCAGGAGGGCGGGCGGCGTAGGCTGGGCTTGCGTCGCCGACCCCAGTGCGCGAAAGGCCCCGGTCTGGACGCCGGATCGGCCAGACCCTGCACTGCCGCCGTGTTCCTGCCCGACACGCTTCCTGGTCGGCATGGCGGCCCTGGGGCTGCACTTGGCGGTGCGCGGCCTGGCGTGACAGGCTGCCTTGCCCCAATGGAGAAATCGGCATGACCAAGCTCTGGCGCCTGTCCGCCACCGAAGTTGCCGCCCGGGTCCGGGCGCGTGAGGTGTCCGCGCGTGAGGCGGCGCAGGCGGCACTGGACCGGCTCGACGCGGTGAACCCCGCCATCAATGCCGTCGTGGACCACCGCCCGGCAGACGTGCTGGCGGCGGCGGACCGTGTGGACGTGGCCGTCGCCCGCGGCGAGGACCCGGGCGTGCTGGCCGGGGTGCCGGTGACGGTGAAGGTCAACCTGGACCAGGCAGGCTGGGCCACCACCAACGGCTTGCGGCTGCAACGGGACCTGATCGCCCGGCAGGACAGCCCGGTGGTGGACAACCTTCGCCGAGCCGGGGCGGTGATCCTGGGGCGGACCAATGCGCCGGCATTCTCCCTGCGGTGGTTCACCAGCGGCGGCGTGCACGGGCGGACCCGCAATCCGCGCAACCCCGCATTGACGCCCGGCGGATCGTCGGGTGGGGCGGCGGCGGCTGTTGCGGCTGGGATCGGGCACTTGGCGCACGGGACGGACATCGGCGGCAGCATACGCTATCCCGCCTATGCCTGCGGCGTGCATGGGCTGCGTCCGACGCTGGGCCGGGTGGCGACCTGGAACGCCAGCGCGCCCGACCGTGGCATCGGGCCGCAACTGATGGCGGTGTCCGGGCCGATTGGGCGGACGATCGCGGATTTGCGCGCGGGCTTGCAGGCGATGGCCGCACCCGACCCGCGCGACCCCTGGTGGGTGCCGGCGCCGCTGAATGGCCCGCCGGCGCCGCGCCGGGCCGCGCTGTGCCTGCGGCCGGGAGGGCTGGCGGTCGTGCCGGAGGTTGAGGCGGCGCTGCTGGACGCCGCCCGGCGCCTGGAAGCGATGGGCTGGACCGTCGAAGCCGTGGAAGACACGCCGCCCATGCAAGAGGCGACGGAGCTGAACATCCATCTATGGCTCGGCGATGGCTTCGCCGGCATGGCCGCGCGGGCGGCGGAGGAGGGCGATCCGGCCGCCATCGCCCTTCTGGAGCACCACCGTGCCACGGCGGAGGCGCTTGCCCCGGACGCGATCCCGCGTGCGCTGGTGCGCCGGGCCGGGCTGGTGCGGGAATGGTCGGTGTTCCTGGATCGGCATCCCGTGCTGCTGCTCCCAGTATCGGCGGAGCTGCCCTTCGCCGATGACCTGGACCAGCAGGGGCCGGAGGCAATGGCGCGGGTATGGGCGGCGCAACTGACGCAAACCGCGCTCCCGCTGCTTGGCCTGCCCGGGCTGAGCGTGGCGACGGGAATGGCGGGGGATGCTCCGGTCGGGGTGCAGTTGATCGCCGGACGTTACCGGGAGGACCTGCTGCTGCTGGCAGGGGAGGCGATCGAGGCTGGCGGCGTGCCGGCAGCGCCGGTGGATCCTGTGCCGGCAGAGCCGTGACACGGCGGATCAGCTTACGCGGTCAGCCAGGCCGGACCGGCAACCGCCTAAATAGAAACCTCCGTGCCTGTTGAGGCCGGTTCGATGGTGCAGGTGAAGCCCAGCTTGGCGATTTGCTGGGCGAGGCGCTTGGCGTGGGTTTCGGGCGAGGTGCGGCGGAAGTGGTCTGGCCC
>JAABUQ010000425.1_pt1 | contig 97178 bp, 103 predicted proteins | sample 5560001 | NCBI WGS metagenome assembly JAABUQ01 (sample SAMN10711888, study PRJNA513371) | rock metagenome | isolation source: Antarctica rocks | place: Antarctica: Victoria Land, Finger Mt nord | collected 2015-12-18
TAGAAAATGAGCTAACATTAATTACACGGAATATAGTTGATTTCAAAAATATCAAAGGCATAAAAGTTCTTGATCCATACAAACCAATAGTTTAACATAATTTCAATGCTTAAAAAACTACTCCTCCTTACAGTTTTTATAAGCATAAATCTTGCATCTTTTGCTCAGCATAAAAACAGAAAAAGCAAAGGCGATTACTTTCCGCCTGCAGGAAGCTGGGCGCATCAAAATCCGCAGCAAGCAGGTTTAAATCCGGACAGCATTCGTTCTGCTATTGATTTCGCCATAAAAAACGAAGCCAAAGAACCGCGCAACATGGAAATTTCGCAGGCGCTTTCTTTTGGCAAAGAACCTTTTGGCGAAGGGATAGGTCCGTTTGCAGAGCGCGGCGACCCAACCGGTATCATCATTTACAAAGAGTTTATTGTAGCTGAATGGGGCGATCCTTCTCGTGTGGACATGACACACAGTGTGACCAAAAGTTTCCTTTCTACGGTTGTAGGTCTGGCGGTTGAAAAAGGTTTGATCAAAAGCGTAAACGATACGGTTTACAAGTATGTTCCGCCGATAGAAGTTTATAATCCAACACAAATCAACCGGCCGGCCGAAGAACTGGGCAAGCCGCAAATGCTGTATCCTTTTGCTTCTCCGCATAACAAAAAATTAACCTGGGACGTGATGCTGCGCCAAACCAGCGACTGGGAAGGAACACTTTGGGGGAAACCGGATTGGGCCGATCGGCCGCAAGGAAATGCCAGCGAATGGATCAACCGCAAAAGGAACGAGCCGGGAACGGTTTGGAAGTACAATGATACACGTGTAAATGCCCTTGCCCTTGCTGCAACCAATGTTTGGCGGCAACCACTACCAAAAGTATTGAAAGAATATATCATGGATCTGATCGGCGCTTCCAACACCTGGCGCTGGTACGGTTACCGCAACTCCTGGATCGTGCTGGACGGACAAGCCATTCAATCCGTAAGCGGCGGCGGACATTTCGGCGGCGGCATGTTCATCAATGCTTATGACATGGCCCGTTTTGGTTTGCTAACTTTGCATCGCGGCAATTGGAACGGCAAACAATTAATTGCCGAAAGCTGGGTAAAACAAGCTTTAACGCCAACAACCGCAAATACGGGTTATGGCTATATGAACTGGTTTTTAAACACCGATCAAAAGTTAATACCCCACGCTCCTGCCACTGCTTTTGTACACATTGGTAACGGAACGAATATGATCTATGTTGACCCGGAACACGATCTGGTAATCGTAGCCAGATGGATTGAAAGCAAAGCAATGGACGGCTTTGTGCAGCGGGTACTTGCTTCTTTTACCAGGTAAAAATATGGTTGGCAAGTTATATCAAATAGAGGATCAATAAAATTGCAGCCAATCGAATTCAATGAATCCAATTTTAAAAAATAGTATCTTAGCAAGATGAATTTGAAAGAGTCAATACAAATAAAGCTTACAGAATTTCTATTGTTATGCAAAAACCATAATGTAAAAAACTTATATGCCTTTGGATCCTCAATCAATAGTAATTATGACGAAGAATTCAGCGATATAGATTTGCTTATTGAAATTGACAATGATGACCCTATTGAACGCGGCGAAAACTTGATGGGTATTTGGGATAAGCTTGAAGGATTTTTTCATAGAAAAGTTGATCTATTGACTAACTCATCAATTAAGAATCCAATTCTTAGAAAAAACATCGAGTCCACAAAAATTTTAATCTATGATGGAAAAGAGCAAAAAGTATCTTTCTGATATTTTAATGGCCATTACCTTAATTGAAGAATTTATTGTTGGAATTAATGATTTTAATATTTACGACCATGACCGAAAAACGCAAAGCGCTGTCGAACGACAATTAGCTATTATTGGAGAAGCCTTAACGCAGTTGCGGAAATCCGAGCCAAATATCATAATTGAAAATGACAAGCAAATCATAGGATTTAGAAACCGTATAGTTCATGCCTACGATAGCATTGACAATTCAATAGTTTGGGCAATCATAAACCGTCATTTAAAAAATCCAAAAAAAGAAGTCTTGTCCATAAATAACAGGTGAAACTTATTAGTAACATGCAGTAAACAAATTTTAGTTTATTTAAGCTGTACATTTTATTTAAATGACTTCTTTTCCAGTCAAGCCAAAATACGCTGTTCCAATTTCGCCTACTGAAAATCCAACAAATCATGATAAAAGAATGGATGGAATGTTTACTAGAGTCCTTGCTTCTTTTACCAGGTAAAAATGTGGTTTGTTGATAGGAAATGGTTAATTTTTCATAGTCTGTGCAACCTATATTTAAATTACACTTCAATAAATTTTGTGTTAAACCGAACAGTTCAACTTTTTATTTTCCAGTAAGCACCCCACTAAAGTTGCCGATTATTATAAAAGCATTAAAAGTTCTACATTTAAGAACTTATTGTATATTTGTATCTGATTGCAACAAGTGAAAAGAATAATTGCGAAACGAACACTTCGGGAATTTTGGGGAAAACATCCGGATTCTGAACAATACTTAAAAACCTGGTACGAGACAGCCAAATCTTCAAATTGGAATTCTCCTTATGAAGTAAAACTAACTTACGTTAATGCAAGTATCTTGAAAGACAGCCGGGTTGTTTTTAACATCAAAGGCAATTCATATAGATTAATAGTAAAGTTCAATTACGAAAGACAATGGGCATTTATCCGATTTATTGGAACTCACCCTGAATACGATCAGGTAGATGCCAACACTATTTAAAGAAAAAACACCATGGAATTAAAACCTATAAAAACAGAGGCCGATTACAACAAAGCCATAGAAAGACTTGAAATGATTTTTGACACCTCCCCCGAATCCAAAGAAGGGGACGAAGCGGAAATCCTATCGATGTTAATTGATAATTACGAAAACCAACACTACCCTATCACTGCCCCTGATCCAATCGAGGCAATAAAAATCCGCATGGAAGAATTGAATTTAAAGCAAAAAGATTTAATTGGCGCAATTGGAGGAAAAAGCAGGGTTTCAGAAGTGCTAAACAAAAAGAAAAAACTGAACGTTGATATGATCCGGGAGTTGGAAAGGATTTTACAAATTTCTGCTTCCGTTTTAGTGAACAGTTATCCATTGACAAAATAAAAACAAGGGGTAAAGTAGTTATCAGTTAGGCTTTGTTTTGTCCCTACTGAATTGCAACTATCCTTCAAAGGGACATTCAACCTTTCGATCAATATTTGATTTAAGTTTTTCAAATTTATATTGATTGTTAGAATCAATAGCTGAAAGTACAGGGATTGCGTGCTGATAATAAAGAAAATAATATGGAAGCTTTAAAGTTCTTTTTATGATTATGCTTATCTTTACATAATTCTACTATTTTGTTATGACTGCGATCACACTTCAACTCCCTAACAGCTTATTCGAATACCAAAGCGATACCGTTCGCTTTATCGCTGAAGCTATATGAGTCGGGTAAATTAACATTAGGACAGGCCGCAGAAATGGCAGGAATGAAAAAATGGGGTTTTGCTGAAATATTAATTCAATACGAGGTGCATTATCTTGATCCAAGTGCTTCAGCAGCTACAAATGATACAAAGGGATAAGGTTATCATTACGTGAAGAAAAGCTTCTTTTACCGGCAAAAAAACATCGAAGCAGTGTTGGCGGCCATCGCCGGTTTTTTGATCGTGATGCTCTACACCCGTTACAGCGGCATTGGCGTTTCGCCGGATTCTGTGGTTTACACATCTGTTGCCCGAAACCTAAATGCTGGTTTAGGAATGCTGGAATTTGGCCGGAAACCTTTGATCGAATTTCCTGTTGGCTTTCCTGTTTTTCTGGGGATCATTCAGTTTTTTTTTCGCCTCGACCCGATTTTAACGGCGCCTTATGTAACTGCAACTTTGTTTGCCGCAGTCCTCTTGTGTACCAGTTACCTGTTCGATACTTTTAGTTTCCGTTCCGTCTGGTACAAATATATTATCCTGATCAGCATCATTTTAAGTCCTTCCCTGCTCGAAATTTATACCAAACTCTGGTCGGAAACCTTGTTTATTTTATTGGTGATGCTGTTCCTGCTCAGTTGGAAAAAGTACGTGCAATTACATCGGCAAAAATGGCTTATTGTTAGTGCAGTTATTGCAGCCGTAGCTTGCGTTACACGCTACGCCGGAATCACAATTGTATTGACCGGAAGTTTGCTTTTAGTGTTGGATACAAGCTTGGCGCCTGGCAAAAAAATAAAACATTTGTTTATCTTTAACTTACTTGGAATCCCGCTGCTTGCCGCAAACCTGCTGCGCAATTTAATGCTTGGAAACAACCTCACCGGCAACCGGCAAAAAAGTATTGTTTCCACGATGGACATTTTGCAGCACTTTGGTTCCACCATCAACACCTGGCTTACTTTTCCCGAAAGTTTGGCTAACGCTTATGCTTCTTTTACCGCCATAATTCTGTTGTCAGGGTTCGTTCTTTTATTTGGATGGCGGCTTTTTCGTTCCCGATTTTTAAGTGCAGAAAACATTATCGTTTGCTTTTTCCTGGTCTATGTGTTTTTTATCCTGACCTCTTCGGCCATCACCCGTTACGAAACCATTGGCAACCGTTTGCTGGCACCGGCTTTTATTCCGCTTTTGCTGGGAAGTACAAGTTGGCTCATTGCTTTTTTCCATCAGCATCAAAAAACAAAGCTGCGTTATTTAAACGTCTTGTTTTTACTGGCCTTTTTATTTTTTCCTTTTCGGGAATACCAAACAGACCAGGAGCGTTACGAAGCGGAAAACGAATACGGCGTGCCTGGCTATACGGATGATTCCTGGAACAATTCCCCTTTTGCAGCTTTTTTACGGAAACATCCGCAGGTTTTTAAAGCAGATCTTCCTGCTTATTCCAACGCCAGCGATGCGTTTTATTTTTTCAGCGGCTTGCCCTGCCAACTGCTGCCCAACCATCATTATCCCTGGCAGTCAAAAGAATTTGCCAACATCAAGACTGGTTATTTGGTTTGGTTTGATGCGAAAAACGAACCGGACCTATTGAGTTTGCAAGAGATCAAACAATTGAAAAATTTGAAATTGCTGTACAAGTTGCCGGATGGCAAGGTTTATTATTATACGGCATTTACAAATAAATAAGGTGTAAAAGAAGTATGTGCCATCAAGATAATTCTTATTTCAGCATCAGTTACTGTTTCTTTTATTGCCGTCTATTTTTATATTTGCAAACCGATTTTCATCTGCCGGGAAAAACATCATGATAAAATATTTCAGCCATCTGCATCCCCATCATCATTCAAATTAGTTTGATCCCGTTTTGCACGAAATATTGATTCCCTTTTTGTTACCCAACCCAACATCCATTGAAACCACTTAAAATAGCGATCCAGAAATCTGGCCGCCTGAACGAAAAATCCGTTGAATTATTAAAGAACTGCGGACTTTCTTTCGAAAATTATAAAAGCTCTTTGATCTCGCCGGTCTCCAATTTCCCGTTAGAGATTTTGTTTTTGCGGGATGACGACATTCCGGAATACGTACAGGACGGCATTGCCGACCTGGGCATTGTGGGCGAAAACGTGATCCTGGAAACCGAAGTGGAAGTAAGCTACCTGCAACGTTTGGGTTTTGGAAAATGCACGCTAAAAATAGCCTTGCCAAACCAAAGTGAAGTAGAAGAATTGAGCCAGTTAGAAGGAAAATCCATCGCCACCTCCTACCCGGTCATCCTGGAGAAATTCCTGAAAGAAAATAAGATACACGCTGACATCCGCACTATTTCGGGTTCGGTAGAAATTAGTCCTGGTTTGGGTTTGAGCGATGCTATTTTTGATATTGTTTCTACCGGAGGCACGTTGAAAAGCAACGGGTTGAAACCTTTTGCGGATGTGATTTCTTCGGAGGCAGTTCTGATTGGCCGGAAAGGCGAAGAAAACCATGAGCACGTGCAGGAGCTGATCCAGCGCATCCAGTCGGTTTTGCGGGCCAAAGAAACCAAGTATGTGGTGCTGAATGTGCCGCAGCATTGTCTGCCTGAGATATTGAAACTGTTGCCCGGCGTTAAAAGCCCGAGTGTTGTTCCGCTGGCCGAAAGCGGCTGGGTTGCCGTACATACCGTGATTCCGGAGCGCGATTTTTGGAACAAGATCAGCGAACTAAAAACGGCAGGCGCACAAGGCATTGTGGTGATGCCAATTGAAAAGATCATTTTATGATGCTGTTTTTACCGGGTAAAAATTGGTGAACGATGTTGAAAGTTTATAATTATAACGAACTAACGGAAGCTGATTTGCAGCAATTGACGCTGCGCAACACCGATACAGGGAACGAGATCAGGGAAACGGTAGAAAACATCCTGGCCAACGTTAAACAAAAGGGTGACCAGGCCTTGCGTGATTATGCTTTGCAATTTGATAAGGTAACTTTAGATGTTCTTTTTACGGGAGAAGCAGAAATAGCCGAACTGGCCAAACAAGTTTCGGACACACAAAAAGAGGCGATAAAAACAGCATACCAGAATATTTTTAAATTCCACCAAAACCAATACCATACCGAAGAAAAAGTAGAAACCATGCCCGGCGTAACCTGCTGGCGCGAATTGCGGCCGATTGAGAAAGTTGGTTTGTACATTCCCGGAGGAACAGCAGTTTTGCCAAGCACATTTTTGATGCTGGGCATCCCGGCAAAAATTGCAGGTTGCAAAGAAATTGTGGTTTGCTCTCCGCCTCAAAAAAATGAAAAAATAAACCCCTACATTGCTTTTGTGGCGCAATTGCTGGGCATCAAAAAAGTGTTTTTAGTTGGAGGCGCACAAGCCGTTGCAGCCATGGCTTACGGCACGGAGAGTATCCCGAAGGTGGACAAGATCTTCGGGCCGGGAAACCAATATGTAACCAAAGCCAAAACCATTGTTCAATCTACCACCGTTACGGCAATTGATATGCCGGCCGGGCCATCCGAAGTGTTGATCATTGCGGATGAAACCGCCAACCCGGTTTTTGTGGCCGCTGATCTGTTGGCGCAGGCCGAACATGGCGTGGATAGTCAGTCGGTTCTGGTTTCCACTTCCAAAAAAATCATTGAAGAAACAATTGCAGAACTGGAAAAGCAATTGCCTGTTTTGCCCCGTGCGGAAATCACCCGGAAAGCAATCGCCAATTCGTATGCTGTTTTTACCGGTGATTTATCGGTGTCTATGGATTTTAGCAACCGTTACGCGCCTGAACATCTGATACTGGCAACTGACAACTTGCAACCGATAACTGATAAAATCATCAACGCAGGTTCTGTTTTTCTCGGCAATTTAACGCCCGAAAGTGCAGGTGATTATGCTTCCGGAACCAATCATACGTTGCCCACCAGTGCTTATGCGCGTGCTTATTCTGGTGTTTCGGTTGATTCTTTTGTGAAGAAAATAACTTTTCAGCATCTTACCGCAACCGGGATTCAAAACATCGGAAAAACAGTGGAAGTGCTGGCGGAACTGGAAGGTTTGCAGGCGCATAAAAATGCGGTAACGGTACGGCTAAAGCGTTAATATTTGTTGTCATGCCGAACTTGTTTCGGCATCTCATCAGAAAGGCTGCAGATGTGCAAGAGGGGTCCTGAAACAAGTTCAGGATGACAAACAAGTTCAGGATGACAGTGCAACGTTGAAAAAGACAGCAGAAGAAAAAGCATAAAACATGGATTTTAACCTTCAAAACCTCCTTCGGGAAAACATAAAAAACTTAACGCCTTATTCTTCTGCGCGGGACGAATTTCAGGGCGAGGCCAGCATTTATTTGGATGCCAACGAAAATGCGTACGGTTCTCCGCTGGATGAAAATTACAACCGCTATCCCGATCCGCTTCAATTTAAAGTAAAACAAAAAATCACGGCCATAAAAGGAGTACCGGTACGCAATATCTTCCTGGGGAACGGCAGTGATGAAGCGATTGATATTTTGTTTAGAAGCTTTTGTCGCCCAAGTATAGACAACGTCATCCTTGTTCCGCCAACTTATGGCATGTACCAGGTTTCGGCCAACATTAATGACATTGCCGTACAAAACGTTCCGCTTACTGCTGAATATCAGTTAAATTTGGAAGGAATTGCAGAAGCCATCAACCCAAATACTAAACTGATCTTTGTTTGTTCGCCCAATAACCCAACCGGCAATTCGATCAACCGCGAAGATGTGGAAACGCTGCTGGCAAATTTTAACGGGATTGTGGTGGTGGATGAAGCATACATCAATTATAGCAGGCAGAAAAGTTTCATCCAGGAACTGACGGAATATGGCAATTTAGTGGTGTTACAAACGCTTTCAAAAGCCTGGGGACTGGCGGGTTTGCGCATTGGGATGGCTTTTGCTTCCGAAGAAATCATTGAAGTTTTTAACCGTGTAAAACCGCCTTACAACATCAATGAAGCTTCGCAGAAACTCGCTTTAAAGGCTTTAGACAATTTTGATCAGGTGAACCAATGGATCAAAGAAACGTTGTTGGAACGTGATAAATTAGTACTGGGCCTGAAAAAGTTTAGCTTTGTACTGGACATTTATCCGTCGGACGCCAATTTTATACTGGTAAAAACAGTATTGCCAAAAGTTATTTATCAGTTCTTGGTGGAGAAAGGGATCATTGTTCGTGATCGTTCCAAGATTGAACTTTGTGAAGGTTGTTTGCGGATCACCATTGGAATGCCATCGGAAAACATACAACTGCTAAACACCTTGAATTCGTTTTCAGCATGAAGAAAATATTGTTTATTGACCGCGATGGCACACTGATTTCGGAAGCAATTGACGAACAGATCGATTCTTTTGCCAAGCTGGAATTTTATCCGAAGATGCTGCAATATCTGCCAAAAATGGCAAAAGAACTCGATTTTGAACTGGTGATGGTAAGCAACCAGGACGGACTGGGAACGGCTGTTTATCCTGAAGATACTTTTTGGCCGGTCCAAAACTTCATCCTGCAAACACTAAAGAATGAGGGCATTGTGTTTTCTGATATTGTGATTGACCGAACTTTCGCAAAAGACAACGCCCCAACCCGCAAACCGGGAACAGCTTTATTAACAAAGTATTTCGACCGGGAAAAATATGATTTGAAAAACTCTTTTGTGATTGGCGACCGTTTGAACGATGTGATGCTTGCAAAAAACCTGGGCGCAAAAGCCTTTTGGTTAAACAACCATACCAATTTGGGCGGATTAGAATTTTCCAATCAAAAGGAGGAAGAATTAAAACCGATCATCGCTTTGGAAACATCGGAATGGGAAAAGATCTACGGGTTTTTGAAATTGGGCGAACGCAAGGTTGAACACCGAAGATCAACAAAAGAAACAGACATTTTCATCCAATTAAATTTGGACGGAAAAGGTGAAGCAAAAGTGAGCACTGGTTTGCATTTTTTCGACCACATGCTGGACCAGATTGCCAAACATGGAAATATAGATTTAGAAATCATTGCAAAAGGTGATTTGCATATTGATGAACACCACACCATTGAAGATACGGGGATTGCTTTGGGCGAAGCTTTTGCACAAGCTTTAGGCGATAAAAAAGGCATCGGCCGGTACGGTTTTTTACTGCCGATGGACGATTGCCTGGCACAAGTTGCTTTGGACTTTGGCGGCCGTAACTGGATTGTTTGGGATGCTTCTTTTAGCAGGGAAAAAATTGGGGAAGTGCCAACAGAAATGTTTTTCCACTTTTTCAAGTCTTTTTCTGATGCGGCCAAATGCAACCTCAACATTAAAGCCGAAGGCGAAAACGAACATCACAAAATAGAAGCCATTTTTAAAGCTTTTGCAAAATCCATTAAAATGGCCGTAAAAAGAGATGTGGACAATATGGTTTTACCAAGTACGAAGGGGGTTTTGTAGGAAGTTTTCAGCTTTTAGCCGTCAGCATTCAGCTTTGAAAGCATGGTTTATAATTGACTGCTAAGAGCTGAAAGCTGATTGCCAATAGCTAAAAGCTAAATTTATGATCGGAATTATACAATACGGCGCAGGGAACATATTTTCATTAACGGCAGCATTGGACCGCTTGAAGATTGAGTACGGCATGATTGCGCAGGAAAGCGATTTTGAGGCTTACGACCGCTACATCATTCCGGGCGTTGGACATGCAGGTGCAGCTATGCAAAAATTGGAAAGTACTGGCTTGGTTCCAACAATTCGCGAAACAACAAAACCGGTGTTGGGAATTTGTGTGGGAATGCAACTGATCACGGCTTTTTCGGAAGAAGGAAATTCAGATCTGTTAAATATAATCCCCGTAAAAACACTACGGTTTAAAGAAGCAGAAGGTTTAAAAATACCGCACACCGGCTGGAACCAGGTGTATCCCAAAGAAACAAACGATCTGTTTCAAAATATTGAGCAGTCAACTTATTTTTACTTTGTACATTCTTATTTTATTGAACACAATAATTTATATACTTTAGCATCAGCGCAATATGGCGTACAATTTTCGGCTGCTATCAAAAAAAACAATTTCTTTGGTGTTCAGTTTCATCCTGAAAAATCTGGTTTGGCAGGCGAAACGCTGTTGACTAATTTTGCTCATCTTTAATGTTAAAAAACAAAATGTACATTATTCCTGCAATTGATATTTTGGACAAAAAAGTAGTCCGTTTGCGCGAAGGCGACTATAAACAGGTAACCAATTACGATGTTACACTGGAAGAAATGATCGAAAGATACCAGTTTAACGGAACAGATTTGATCCATATTATTGATTTAAACGGCGCAAAAGGCGAATTCAGCAATCAGGAATACTTGTTCGAGGTGATCCAAAAAACCACGATGAAAGTACAATACGGCGGCGGTGTGCGCAGTATCGAAAAGATACAAGAACTGCTGGAAGCCGGCATTTATCGCGTAATTGTAGGCACTCAAGCCATTACCAACCCAACTTTTTTAGATCGGTTAAGTATTGCTTTTGCAGGTAAAAGTAAATGTGCCGATCAGGTAGTAATTGCGATCGATGTTTTGGATGAAGTCATCAAATATTCTGGCTGGATGGAAAGTTCGCCGGTTAAACTACTGGATTATATTGACCGTTGCCTGGATTTGGGCTTTTTCAGGTTCTTGTGTACAGATATTAATAAAGATGGGAAATTAGGAGGTGCAGGAATAGAGCTTTACGAAAAACTGCTTGATCATTCGCCGTTCATTAAACTGATTGCTTCCGGTGGCGTAAGTTCGATGAAAGACATCGAAAGGCTAAATCAGATCAATGTTGAATCCTGCGTAGTTGGTAAAGCTATTTATGAAAACCATATTACTGTAGAGGAAATTCAGGAATGGAACCTGAAAGCAATGGCAAGTCTCTAACCCCCCAACCCCCTGGAGGGGGAGCTGAATAGCAAGCATATATTTAACTAAATGAAAAAAAAGTTGTTTCTGGGGGCACATGCTAAAATATTTGAAAATGCGAAAGCATTAAGATATAATATGACTCCTGCTGAAGAGTTTTTGTGGGAGAAGCTGCGAATTAACAACAGGAATATTAAATTTAGAAGGCAGCACCCACTTGGAAATTACATTGCTGATTTTTATTGCCATCAATATCAATTAGTGATTGAACTGGATGGAAGCATACATCAATTACCGGAAATTCAAATTAAGGATCAGGAGAAACAAACATTCCTTGAAGACCAGGGCCTAAAAGTTATAAGATTTACCAACCAACAAGTATTTAATAATTCAGATAAAGTTTTGGAAGAAATAAGTCGCTATACAAGCTCCCCCTCTAGGGGGTTGGGGGGCTTAGCTAAGCGAATCGTTCCTTGCTTAGATGTAAAAGATGGGCGAACTGTAAAAGGCGTCAATTTTGTTGATTTGCGCGATGCGGGCGATCCGGTAGAACTGGCCTGGCAATATTCGCAGCAAGGCGCGGACGAACTGGTTTTCCTGGACATTACCGCCACGCACGAACGCCGGAAAACGATGGCAGAACTGGTAAAAGCCGTAGCACGCAACGTCAATATTCCTTTCACTATTGGCGGCGGCATCAATGAAATTGCCGATGCAGATATTTTGTTGAATTCAGGCGCGGATAAAATTTCTATTAATTCTGCTGCCGTTCGAAATCCAAAATTGATTGACGAACTGGCAAAAGCTTTTGGTGTTCAGTTTGTGGTGATTGCGGTGGATACACGCCAGGTTGGCAATCAAAACCTGGTACATTTAAACGGCGGAAGGATTGCAACAGAACATGAAACTTTTAGCTGGATAAAAGAAGCACAAGATCGCGGAGCAGGGGAAATCCTGTTGACCTCTATGGATCACGACGGCACGAAAGCTGGCTTTGATTGTGCGTTTTTAAAGCAGATCAACGACCAGATTAGCATTCCCTTGATTGCTTCAGGTGGCGCGGGCAACCAGCAGCATTTTGTGGATGTTTTTAAAGAAGCAGGTGTGGATGCGGCACTGGCTGCTTCCGTTTTTCATTATGGTGAGATTTTGATCCCGGATTTGAAACAGACTTTAAAAAACAACCAGGTGGAAGTGAGAATCTAAATTCAACACAATGCTTCTTTTAGCACTAAAAAAACTATGAACTTCGATAAAAATACCGGCCTCCTACCCGTCATCATTCAGGACGAACAAACGCTGGAAGTGCTGATGCTAGGCTACATGAACCAGGAAGCATTTGATAAAACCTCCGCAGAAAAAATAGTGACCTTCTTTTCACGCTCCAAAAACCGTTTGTGGACCAAAGGCGAAACCAGCGGTAATTTTTTGCATGTAAAAGAAGTATATCTGGATTGCGACCAGGATACGATTTTAATTAAAGCCAAAGCCGAGGGGCCAACCTGCCATATCGGCTCGCGCAGTTGTTTTGCTACGGAGCATAATCAGAATTTTATTTTTGAGCTGGAAAATATTATTCGCGACCGTTACGAAAACCCTCAGGAAGGTTCGTACATCAACAAAATGCGCAAAAAAGGATTGAACAAAATTGCGCAAAAAGTTGGTGAAGAAGGCGTGGAAACCGTGATTGCCGCTTTGGCAGAAACAGAATTTGACTTGGTAAACGAAGCATCTGATTTGGTTTTTCATTTGCTGTTTTTGCTGCGTGAGAAAGGCCTCGACCTAAAAACGATTGCCAAAAATTTAGAGGGAAGGCATAAGTAATTCATACTAACAATCATTTCTATGTTAAAAGTCCTACAACTTTATACTTTTTTCATTTGCTGTTTATCCCACTTTGCTGCATCTGCACAGTCAAATGTATTAAAAAACAAAGTTGATTTAATTGCAAAAGAAGCAAAAGGCACAGTTGGTGTTTCGATACTCGGTATTGAAACCCGGGAGCAATTGAATTATAATTCAGACTTGCATTTAGCAATGCAAAGTGTCATGAAGTTTCCGATTGCAATTACGGTTTTACATGAAATCGACCAGGGCCGCTTTACCTTAGATCAGTTAATTCCTATTTATCAAACTGACCTGCCAAAAACTTACAGTCCGTTACGCGATAAGTACCCTGAAGGAAATGTTGCTGTTTCGATCAGGGCATTGCTTAGTTACATGGTTTCTTTAAGTGATAATAATGCTTGTGACATTTTGCTGAAAACAATTGGTGGAACAGATAAAGTAGATTCCTACATACACTCTTTAGGCGTAAAAAACATTGCTATAAAAGCCTCAGAATATCAAATGGCGCAAGGTTGGAACGTACAGTTTACCAATTGGTGCGCACCAGAAGCGATGACACAATTAATGGATATTGCTTATAAACCCAACTTCCTTTCAACAACCAGCCATGCTTATTTATTGAAAATCTTGGAAGAAACTTCTACCGGGCCAAATCAAATTAAAGGACTTTTACCAAAAAACACTATTGTAGCACACAAAACTGGCCGCTCAGGCACGAATGATCAAGGTGTTACCGGTGCAACAAATGATGCCGGTATCATTACTTTACCAAGCGGGAAACATTTAATTGTTACTGTTTTTATCGGTAATTCTACTGCCAATTTCGAAACGCAAGAATCGGTAATTGCCCGGATTGCTAAAGCAGCTTATGATGAAGCTGTAAAGTAAATAGTAGTTTCCGCAATCTTTTATATGCTTACTCCCAGCCCTAAACCGACCAATTTTTAACATGACTGTCGAAAAATCCGCAGAACTCTCCGGGCACATCAACCCTATTTTTACGGTAGTTTTTTCGCAAAAGCCAGGCATTATTTTCACGGCTGGAAACGATAAAGGAGTGGTGGAATGGAGTACCCAAAACAATGCTTTTATCAAAGTAATGTTCCCCGTGGCCGCTTCTGTTTATACTTTGCACTGCCCTGCCGGTTTTCCGCTTTTGTTTGCCGGTTTGCGCAATGGCGATGTGCTGGTGTTTGATTTCGGGAAACAGCAATTGCTTCCGGCTTTAAAACATCATCAAAAGCCAATCTTTGATATTCAATCTATTCCGAATAAAAAAGAATTATTGGTAGCCAGCGAAGATGGTTCTGTTTCTGTTTGGAACCTGGAAGATTTAAGTTTGGTTCATACGATTCCTGTTTCGGCGGATACGGTCCGTTGCATCAGTATCTCCACCCAAAACAAACAGGTTGCTTTTGGCTGCCGCGACAATGCTGTTCGTGTTTACGATCTGGGAGATTATACACCGGTTAGAACTTTAACGGACCATACTTTACCTGTTTTTGCTGTTGCTTATTCCCCTACGGGAGATTATTTGGTTTCCGGATCCCGGGATGCACAATTAAAGATCTGGGACAGCAAAACTTTTGAACCGATCAAAAATATTCCCGCTCATTTGTTTGCGGTAAACAGCATTGCTTTTCATCCCACAGAACCTTATTTTGCTACTGCCAGCATGGATAAAAGTATTAAAATATGGGGTTCGGATGATTTTAAATTGTACAAGATCATCAGCCGCGAAAAAGGATTTTCCATGCACAACTTATCTATCAATAAAATTGCCTGGAGTGCTGACGGCAGCCAACTGGTTTCGGTAAGCGATGATAAGATGGTGATGATCTGGAATTGTACTTTTTAAACTTCCTGGCTTAGTTTTTTAAGCATTATTTTTTCTGCAACATTATTTTTTTTGTTATAAACAAACTGTTTGATAGTTCTGTTATAAAAGTAATTAACAGATTAGTCTAAATCTTATAAAAAAACAATGAAAAAATTAAATGTATTATTTTTAGCGGGGGTTACAGCTTTGGCATTTCAAGCCTGTAACAGTTCCAACAAGAGCAGCACTTCTGTTGCCACAGATTCTAACTCTAACAAAGACACTTCCGGAATGATGGCATCAAAAGATACCACCACAAAAGCAGCCGGCGGCGTAATGAAAGTTGATAAAGATGATGCCGACTTTGCGGTTAAAGCAGCAAATGGCGGGATGGCAGAAGTAGCAATGGGCAAGATGGCACAGCAAAAAGGCATGAGCCAGGAAGTGAAAGATTTTGGAGCCAAAATGGTCACAGATCATACTAAAGCAAATGATAACATGATGGCCTTGGCAAAACAAAAAAACATTACTTTACCAGCAGCTATTAGTAATGACGAGCAGAAAAAAATGGACGACATGGGCAAAAAATCAGGTAAAGATTTTGATAAAGCTTATGTACATGAGATGGTTGACGATCATAACAAAGATGTGAAAGATTTTGAAGATGCATCAAAAAACCTGAAAGACGCTGACTTAAAAGCATTTGCCACAACTACGCTTCCAACGCTTAAAATGCATCAGACTATGATCAAAGCAATTGATAAGAAGATGTAATTTAATACTTCTTTTATCCCTGTAAAAATGGAACATTAGTTTAGCTGGTGTTCCATTTTTTTTGCCTTTACAAGAAGCGTTTGATGATGCGTAAACTGTGCGTGTATTTTTTTTGCTCCGCAGAATAAATCCCCTGGTCATCAATCCGGTCAATTTTCACGCTTCCGGAAGCATGTATGATCTGTCCGTTGTTCAGCATAATGCCTACATGTACGATCCTTCCTTCTTCATTGTCAAAAAAAGCCAGGTCTCCCGGTAAAGCATTCTGTAAAAAATCAACGGCTTTGCCTTGCCCTGCCTGCTGCCATGCATCACGCTTTAACTGAACGTCAAATTGCAAACAGACAGCTTGTGCAAAACCAGAGCAATCTATGCCGAAATGCGTGCGGCCGCCCCATAAATAAGGCGTGTTTAAAAAAGTATGCGCATACTCGATTAAACTGTTTTTTTTAGGCCGAATTTCGTTCATCAATTCAAAAGTTGTTGCACCGATGATAAATTTTCCGCGCTCAACTCCTGCTAAACGACTTCCGGCGGGCAAATACAACAAAGAGTTTCCTGCTATTTTACAGATAACAGTAACCGGCTCATGCGTAAGCTGTACCTGCTTTTGTTTTATCTGATTAAAAACAACCTCATCAAACAAAACACATTGCAGGGCTTGTATCCAACCCACGTATTCGTCGTTTTCTGTTTGTATTTTCAGCCATTGGCCTTCTGTTTCCGAAACCGTAAAAACCTCACCAAAAAGTAGTTGCGATACTTGCTGCAACTTGTGTGCAGGTTCTTCACGCAAAGGTACAATCGCCAGGTTTATGATTCCAAATTGCATATTTCAAGGTATAAAAAAAGGGAACGCAAAAAAGCATTCCCTTTAAATTCCAAACATAAAATAAATTATCCTTCCATGTGCAGCCAGGTTTTTTTGGCCAGCAGCTCTTCTTTGGTTTCGCGTACATCTTCGTCGTCCACACAACAATCAACCGGGCAAACGGCAGCACATTGCGGTTCATCATGAAAACCAACACACTCGGTACATTTATCAGAAACAATATAGTAAACTTCATCAGAGATTGCGGCATTGGGTTCGTCTGCATTTAATGTAGAGCCATCACCAAAATCAATAATCCCTTTTAAAGCAGTTCCTTCAGAAAATTTCCAGGCAGCACCGGCATCATAAATGGCATTGTTCGGGCACTCCGGTTCGCAAGCTCCGCAGTTGATACATTCGTCGGTAATTTTAATTGCCATAACTCTAATCCTAAATAGCTAAATGATACATTTGCTTTACAGCAATGTTCCGCAAAGATAACAAATTTTGTATTTTCAAGTTTTAAAGCTTTGCTATTTATATGTCAGAATTGATTAAAGTTAACTTAACACAAGTTTTGGCCAAATTAGGGGAAGAACTGCTGCACCCATCCGAAGAACTATTACAAATCATTCAGGAAGAACGGAGGTTCAACGCCTGGTTCACACCCGAAAATGTATTGGAAGCTGTGCAGTCCATCGGGAAAATGCTAAATGACGCAGACCTGGAAAAATGGCTTCCGGAAGATGCCGGTACTGTTTTTACCGGTAAAAAAGTTGGATTGGTGCTGGCAGGAAACATCCCGGCGGTTGGCTTTCATGATGTGCTTTGCGTGCTGGTTTCCGGCCATTTTGCCCAGATCAAGGCTTCTGCCAATGATTCCAGGCTCATCACTTACATCCTGAAACGTTTAGCTGCTTTAGAACCCGGGTTTGCAAACCGCTACGGATTTACCGAAAGGCTGGCGGATTTTGATGCGGTAATGGCAACCGGCAGCAACAATACTTCGCGCTACTTTGAATATTATTTTAGCAAAGTGCCGCATATCATCCGCAAAAACAGGAACAGTTTGGCATTGCTGTCGGGTTTTGAAAGTGAAGAAGACCTGCGAAAGTTAGGCTGTGATATTTTTGATTACTTTGGATTAGGCTGCCGCAGCGTTTCTAAAATCTTAGTGCCGGAGAATTACGATTTCGGAATTTTATTTCGGGCGATAGAACCGTTCCAGCCCATCATCAATCATCATAAATACAACAACAACTACGATTACAACAAATCCGTTTTCCTGGTTAACCAGGAAAAACACTTGGACAATGGTTCTTTATTGCTGAAACAAGATCAGAACCTGGCCTCGCCTTTGGCCGTTTTGTATTATGATTTTTATAAGGACCCGGAGGAAGCTGCCGAAAAAATCAACGCAAAAAAAGAAACGGTCCAATGTTTGGTAAGCGGTATGAAACCGCCTGTAGAAGTTCCGGTGGTTGGTTTTGGCGAAAGCCAGCAGCCGCATTTATGGGATTATGCCGATGGTGTGGATACAATGGTTTTTTTGCAAACGATATGAATTTTTATGTGCTAAAAGAAGCATTGGCATTAATTCAAAAAACCATCTGGCAAACGCTGTAAGAAATTTTAACTTTGGCAAGCCATGTACATCATCAAAGTAAAAGGAGTAGCCAAAATACCGGATTATGTGCAGTTGCGCGACGAGCAGTTTACGCTGCTGGCTTATTTTCGCGTGGACAGGCCAGACAAATCTTTGGACAAACTGGGCCTGGCCGATAAAGCAGAACAGATCATGAACATTGTAAAAGACCTGCCATTTGGTCAAATCCTAAAACTGGAACTTTAAAATGATTGGAAACACCGTTATACGACTTCAAAATACCGATATTTTTCAACAGAAACATTTGGTGCTTTCTGATGTAAACCTCGAAATAAACAAAGGTGATTTTGTGTGGCTGATCGGACAGACCGGTTCGGGCAAAAGCAGTTTGTTAAAGGTATTGTACGGTGATTTGCACCTTACCAACGGCGAAGGCCACGCCGGAAGTTATGACCTGAAGAAATTAGCCACTAAAGATGTGCCTTTTTTAAGACGTAAATTAGGCATCGTTTTCCAGGATTTTCAATTACTTTCAGACCGTACGGTAGAAAAAAACCTGGAATTTGTGTTGAAAGCCACCGGCTGGAAAGATAAAACCAAGATCAGCGAGCGTGTTCGTGACGTGTTGGAAAAAGTAGGCTTGCGTTCCAAGCTGCGGAAAATGCCGCACGAAATATCCGGAGGCGAGCAGCAGCGTGTGGTAATTGCACGTGCTTTACTAAACGAACCGGAAGTGATTTTGGCAGATGAACCAACCGGCAACCTCGACCCCGACACTTCGGAAGAAATTGTTTTGTTGTTGAAAAACATTAGCCAGAACGGAACAGCCGTGTTGGTTGCCACACACAATTACCATATCATCCGCACCTTTCCTTCGCGCATCATCAAATGCGAGAGCGGTAAAATTGTGGACAATGTGCAACTTATCTAAACAAAATACGAATACTGTTTTTATCGGTATAAATTCTATGTTCTGCCAATTCTGCTGCCACACTTTTTTTTTGAAGCAGACAGAATAAAACATTCCGTTTACAAGAGCCTGACAGTCTGACGGTTTTTAGCAGATGGCAGGAAACTTGTTCTGGGAAAAACTGTATTATGAATTTTAATGATATACTGAAGAAGATGAAAAAAGAAGGATCTGCTTCTGAAGAAGGGCTTAATAACATGGATGAGATTTTTGAAGAATTCCAGCATACAAACGAAGCAAGGCAGAATCAGGAAAAAGACGGGGAAGACACAGAACCTGAAACTGTTGTGCCGGAAATATCTGCTGCAGACAGCCTGCTGAAAGAAGAACTGGCATTGGCCAACGATAAATTTTTACGATTGTATGCAGAGTTTGACAATTACAAACGCCGTACTTCCAAAGAACGTGTGGAATTGCTGCAAACTGCAGGAAAAGATGTAATTGTATCATTATTGCCTGTGCTGGACGATTTTGAACGCGCTGCCCGCGCGATGGAAAACGCTAAAGACGTTGCTGCCGTAAAAGAAGGTGTAAGCCTGGTACAAAACAAGTTTAAAAACTTCCTGGCCCAAAAAGGATTGAAAGAAATGGCATCAAAAGGACAGGTGTTTGATCCGGAAATACACGAAGCAGTTACCAATATTCCTGCTCCTGATGAATCGTTAAAAGGTAAAATTGTAGATGTATTGGAAGAAGGATACTTACTGAACGACAAAGTGATCCGCTTTGCGAAAGTAGTTGTGGGAGCATGAGAAGGTGATGGGTGATGGTTCATAGGTGATGGGCAATGGTTCATGGGTGATAATTGATCGTTTTTTACTGATTGCCGACACCTCATACCAAACATAAAAGAAAATGACAAAAAGAGATTATTACGACATACTGGGCGTTGCTAAAGGCGCAGACGTGGATGAAATTAAAAAGGCTTACCGCAAAATGGCCATTAAATACCATCCCGATAAAAACCCGGGCGATAAACAAGCCGAAGAAAACTTTAAAGAAGCAGCCGAAGCTTACGAAGTTTTAAGCAAACCCGACAAACGCCAGCGCTACGACCAGTTCGGGCACGCTGCCAATGCACAGTCTGCCAATGGCGGCGGATATGGAGGAGGTGCAGGCGGCATGAACATGGAAGATATTTTCAGCCAGTTCGGTGATATTTTTGGCGGAGGCGGTAGTCCGTTTGACAGCTTTTTTGGTGGAGGCAGGCAAAGCAGCAATGGCCGCAAAGTAACCCGCGGAACAAATTTAAGGATCAAGGTTAAGCTAACGCTGGAAGAAATTGCCAACGGTGTTGAAAAGAAAGTAAAAGTAAACAAACAGGTACTTTGCGATACTTGTGACGGCACTGGCGCTAAAGATAAATCGTCTTTTCAAACCTGTAAAACCTGCGGCGGTTCTGGTGCAGTGCGCCGGGTAACCAATACTATTTTAGGCCAGATGCAAACCACCAGCACCTGCCCTACCTGCAATGGTGAAGGTTCTACCATCACTTCAAAATGTACGGTTTGCCATGGTGATGGCATTGTACGTGGTGAAGAAACCATCAGCATAAACATTCCGGCTGGTGTAAGTGAAGGAATGCAACTGAGCATGAGCGGAAAAGGAAATGCTGCGCCACGTGATGGTATGCCGGGTGATCTGATCATCCTGATTGAAGAAATCCCCCATGAAACCTTAAAACGCGACGGCAACAACATCATTTACGATTTGCACGTTAATTTTGTGGATGCCGTAATTGGCACAAGCGTTGAAGTGCCTACCATAGATGGAAAAGCAAAGATCAGGATTGAGCCGGGCACACAAGGCGGAAAGATCCTCCGCTTAAAATCAAAAGGTGTCCCGGAAGTTAATTCTTACCAACGGGGCGATCAACTGGTGCATATCAATATCTGGACACCAAAAGCAGTAAGCCGGGAAGAGCGTGATATACTTGAAAAATTGCAAAACTCGCCCAACTTTAAACCAAACCCTGGCAAAAACGAAAAAAGTTTTGTTGACAGGATGAAGGAATATTTTGAATAACACCAATTTTAAGGTGATAAAAGAAGCATCAACAAGAAAGAGGCCGATCTGTAATAGCCACGATTTGATCTGACACTTGTATGATTTCAGTTATTGTAGGATACATTTTGTGGATATAGTTTTTTTCTTCAAGCTGTCCTATCTCCAATTTTGTGCTTTCCACCTCAATCTTCCGCAATTTCCTGTTCAATGCGGCGGTTGATTTTATGCACAATTTCATCCAGTTGTTTTGTACAGGTGTACATCAGCCTGATTGATTCTTCTTTTTCTGTTTGCTCAGTGCTTTCGTTGATCAGTTCTATCAAACCCAGGATAGAAGCAACCGGCCGCCTCAATTCGTGCGAACTCATCCAGGCGATGTTTGTTAATATTTCGTTTTGTCTGCTGATCCTTTCTGCCCTTTCTTTCTGCGGGGTAATATCAGTTTGAATGGAGATGTACCCGTCCGGTTTTCCTTCCATGGTAAATAAAGGCGTAAACTCAACATTTACCCAATATTGTTTCCGTGGCTTGGTATAGCAGATGACCTCACATGAAAAGCTTTTAAATCCTTTTTTACCTGAAACAATATCAGCAGCAGTAAGTAAGTCTGTTTCGGGCCCGTTAAGCATTTCGTAAGCACTTTTACCACTTACTTCGTTTAAAGTATAACCTGTAAATTTCTCGAAAGCTTTGTTTACCCAGCTGATTTTGTCGTTTACATCATGGATTATAATCATATTATTTACTTTGGTGATGATATCGGCAAGTCTTTTGTTTTCGTCGTCAACCCGTTTTAACTGATCGATGTCTTTTAAAGCGCCGGTCATCCTCACAAACTTCTCATTGTTGTTATATTGCAGGTAACCCTGGTCATACACATATTTGTATATTCCGGCATTTGTTTTCATCCGGTATTCTACAACACAATTGGCCACTTTTTGCCTGATGGCTTTTTTATGGGACCGAAGCACCAAATTCAGGTCATCGGGATGCACCCTGTCTTTCCACCACTGCAAATTACTGCACTGCGCCTCCTCAAATTCCATCCCTAACAATTCGCTTATATTATGGCCGTAATCAATTTTATTATTGATCACGTCCCAATCATAAATCACGTCTTTGGTAGCTTTTGCAATAAGGTCATAACGTTCCAATGCTTGTTTTAACTGCAAATCTTTTTGTTTGCTTTCGGATATATCGTTAAAATAAACAGCCACACCATCATCTGTAGGATAAGCGTTCACACTAAACCATTTTTTTATCACCGGGTTATACCCTTCAAAATTCACCGGAATATGTTCATCAAAAACTTTGTTGTAAGAAGTATAAAATTTCAAGTCCCTGGATTCAGGAAATACATCCAGGTAAGGCCGATTGATAATATCTTCCTTTTTAGAGCCTATTAATTTCACGCAATTTAAATTGACAGCTGTAATTATCCAGTTTCGGTTTAAAAGAAAATACCCATCTGTTATGTTTTCCAAAGTATGATTTAAGCGTTGCAGGTAAATGTTTTTTTCCATCTGCATTAAATGCAGTTCGGTAATATCCTGCATCGTCCCTTGTGCTTTAAACATTTTACCATCTTTAAAATGCATGTCGCCCAATACTTTTACATATTTAATATTGCCAGCTTTGGCAACAAAGCGATAAACCAGGTTTAAACGCTTGCCATGCCTAAGCAGGTTTTCTATTGCTGTGTTATAAGCAGTTAAATCTTCCCGGTGTACCGTTTTTAAAAGGCGGCTGTAATTAACCTTATCTTTTTCCCGGTCAAAATCAAAGATTTCATACAATTCGTCAGACCAGATGAGCGAAGCATCTTCCACAAAATATTCCCAGCCCGATACCTTGGCCAATCTTTCCGTTTGGTTGAGCTTTTGTTTTTCTTCATGCAACCGCTGGTTAGTCAGCTTCAGTTCCAGCTCATGTTCTACCCTGTCTGTCGCATCCAAGGCCAATAGCAATACGCAATCCTGTTGCCCGAACATTATTTTATGCGAAGTAATGTTTACATAAATAACAGAACCATCCTTTTTTTGATGTTCCCAGATTCCGGAAGTACACGACGAACCAGTTACAGGCGAAATATCTACAAGGTTATGTATAGACTGAACCTCTTTTTCATGATCTTCCTTTTTACGGATGTCATTGATGGTCATACTTAAAAATGCTTCCCGGGAGTAACCATACGCTGCAATTGCAGCTTCGTTTACCCAAACAAATTTTAAAGTTTCCGGGTCGTAGATCCATAAAGGGTTAGGGTTACTGAGATATAAGGCCAAAAAATCATTTTCTTCCTGTGGGGCCGTTTTATTATTGAGCTTAACTAATTTATAAATGATCACCACATTCATCAGCACAAATAAAAACAGCATGATGGTATATAAGTGCCCGGATGCGGCAGGAATAAATTTATCCTGAGTAAATACAATAATTGCCCTGCTTAAAATAGCCCATACAACACAGGCAGTTATATAAATTGCAGAAAATTTAAGAGCGCCCAACTTCATCCTCTTTCCCTAGTTTGATATTGACGATCTTATTTCCCGGTTAAAGGAATAAGGACCGAGCGTAAGTATTGCCGAAAATTTCATTTCTTAGTCATCTCATTTTTGATCTCAACATCAACAATGCTGTTTTTTTTAAATAATTTAGCTGCTTTTATCTACCTGAATGTTGCAGCAAACCCTTTTAACAGTACAAGATATCCAAGTGCGTAATGCCAGTTGTACGTTGTTTCAAAATTTAAGTTTTCAAATTAAAACCGGCGAACATTGGGCTATCGTTGGCGAAAGCGGTTCGGGCAAAAGTGCTTTGCTGCAAACCATTGCGGGCAACTTGCACATTTCGGGGGGCAAAATCATTTATCATTTTTATGAAGATGAGCGGCAAAACCATTTGGACGATGCTTCTTTTACACCCCTAAAATTGATAGCGATGGTAAGTTCCAAACATCGTTTCCGTAATCTGGCCAACACCAAAGACTTTTATTATCAGCAACGTTATAATTCTTCTGATTGTGACGATGCGCCAACAGTTGAAACTTATCTCAAAAAAATAAATGCAAACACAAGTGCAAATCCTGTTTGGACTTTTGCATACACCATCCATCAGCTTAAATTAGAACCGTTGTTGGATAAACAGCTTATCAAACTTTCCAACGGCGAAACCAAAAGGCTTTTAATTGCTGCGGCTTTGCTAAAACATCCAACTTTATTGTTGTTGGATAATCCGCTAATTGGATTGGATGTACAAACACGGGCTGATTTTAATCAACTGATTGCAGCCGTTACAGCAAGCGGGATTACTGTTTTGATGGCAACTTCCAGGTACGAAATTCCGGATGCCATAACGCATATAGCCGTAATACATCAGCAAAAAATAGAAAAAACAGTACTAAAAGAAGCATTTAAACCGGACGAAATTACCTGGCAAAAGGCTGATATTGATTTGAACGAATTACAGGCTTTGCTGAGCTTAACACCTGATACTTCTTTTAGCACTATAATTTTAATGGAAAATGTAAACATCCGTTATGGTGATAAACAGGTTTTAAACAACATTAATTGGAAGGTTTTGCCGGGCGAAAGATGGGCTTTGCTTGGCCCGAACGGAGCTGGAAAATCTACTTTGTTAAGTTTGATCAATGGCGACAACCCGCAGGCTTATGCCAGTCAAATTACACTTTTTGACCGTAAAAGAGGCACCGGCGAAAGTATTTGGGACATTAAAAAAAAGATTGGTTTTGTATCGCCCGAACTGCATCAGTATTTTCCAACAGAAAGTTCTTGTTTACAAGTAATTGAATCTGGTTTTTATGATACTTTGGGTTTGTTCCGTCCTTCAAACCCGGAAAAGACAGCAATAGCTTTACGTTGGATGAAGTTGTTGCAAATTGAAGAAAATGCCCGAAAACTATTTAAAAATGTTACCGCAAGTACGCAAAGGCTTTGTTTGCTTACACGTGCTTTAGTAAAAAACCCACCTTTATTGATTTTTGATGAACCTTGCCAGGGATTGGACGATCAGCAGCAACGCCATTTTAAACATTTGCTTGAAACGATATGTTCCATCAGCAATACAACATTAATTTATGTTACACATTATCCGCAGGAAATCCCGGACGTGGTAACGCAAGTGCTTCAGTTGTAAGTTGCGGGCACATTGGCGGGCCAAAAAACCTTGTTGTTTTTTAGGTGATAAAAGAAGCATCAATTATACCGATGGTATAGAAGCCGAGGGGAAAAGCAGGTGGAAAGTAGTACCTACGCCCGTTTCTGTTTCAAACCAAATCTTGCCTCCGGTATTTTCTATCGCACTTTTGATGAAAGCCAAACCAAGCCCCGTGCCCGAACTTTTGGTGGTAAAGTTAGGCTGAAATATATTGTTGCGGATATTTTCCGGGATGCCATTGCCGTTATCTTTCAAATCAATTGCAATGTGCTCAATTGTAGTTTGATAAGTAATTGTGATGATACCTGCACGATCGGCAGGCATCGCTTCAATCGCATTTTTTAACAGGTTGTTAAAGCAGCGCAATAACTGATCCTTATCCACACGGACCAGGTAAATATCTTTTGAAGGTGTAAAATTAATATGAATATTGTCCGTGTGACTAAAAACGTTGATTACCCTTGCGATCACATCAAAAATATTTACCACCTCGGGTTTAATATCGGGCAGTTTGGCAAAATCAGAAAATTCTGTAGCTATCCGTGACAAACTTTCTATCTGCTCAATAAAAGAATAGCTAAACTTTTGGAACTTCTGGTCAAACTTTGGGTCTTTGTCTTTCCAGGCTTTGTTTAACAATTGCAACCCTAATTTTAACGGCGTAAGCGGGTTTTTTATTTCGTGTGCTACTTGTTTGGCCATTTCGCGCCAGGCAATTTCCCGTTCAGATTTGGCAAGTTTGTTTGCGCTTAATTCTAAAGAAGCAATCATTTTATTGTATTCTTTAATCAGCGAGCCAATCTCATCGTTACGTTTCCAGTTAATCGGTTCGGTTTTGCGGCCATACATGGTATTGCTTAAACCTTGTTGAATCAAAGTAAGCGGGTTGGTGATTTTTTGGGCGATAAAAACAGCAAATAAACCAATAGTTACCAATACAAGCGCATAAACATTAAGCATAGAGTTGACAAAAGAACTGATACGGGCGTTATATTTTGCCTCGCTGTCGAAATATGGCAGTTGCAGAAAGTTTATCACCTTGTTACTGGAATTGTATATTGGAATGTAGGCAGATGTAAATTTAAATTTTCCGATCTCCTCATCATTTAAGAGCTCTGATTTTTGCAAACGTTTCATTTTAACAAATGCAACTGCATTCATCCGCCGTTCTGCCAAACCATAATCGTACAACTTGGATTGGGTATATAGCAAAGGCACACCGCAAGTATCATAAAGCATCAGGTCAACAGAATAGGTTTCGGCAATAGCACTAAACTTCAGTTCCCGTTCTTCCTGATTTTTAATATTGCCGTCCCTGATTTGTTCTTCATAGTCTAAAGCAATGTGTTTTATTTTATCATGGTTCTGGTCATCCTGCTGTTTTTTGTACTGGTTGCCAAAGGCGATAATCGTAACAAAACCAATAACTAACAAAGTAAAAACAACTGAGGCTACCATGGATATTTGGATACGCGTTTTATATAGCAAATTATTTGCTGCCACACGTAAGCTCCATAAAAAATGATTAAAGTTCAAGCTTTTCAATCTGCTCCAAAACCAGTAAACACTTGTTACAAGCAGTGTAAAAACGAACAACATAACAAAGAAAAAAACAAAAACAGATAGTCCATCGTCAAAAAATTTATCCTCTAAACTAACTACCACCATGTTACGTCCACTTTGCTTATAAACAAAATGGTTATACCTGGGTTGGGATGTTTCTATTTCTGTAATGGTTTTCAACCTGCCTTTAAACTGTTTGTTAATCAGATCATATTCGTATTTTCCATTCTGGTTAAGCAGTTTGTCATCGCTATAGAACGCGTACGAATAGTTCTTAAAATCATTTTGCTGCTTTATATTTTCATCTACCAACAGTGGCGGAAAAGAATCATCTGTTTCTAAAGATCTCGATTTCAGGTCAACAACCAGTGTTCCCAAAATTTCGTGCCCGGATTGTACCGGAAGAAGTGCAAAATATTGCCTCACTCCAAAAACATCCGTACTACGATAAAAGCATTTTGTTTTGTTGACTTTAAGCGAACTGTACAATATCAGATTCTGAAAAACATTTAATTCGTAGTCTTGCTGGCCAGAAATATTGTGCTTGTTGGTATTGTAAGCATAGATTGTTAAATTGTATTTGGACAGATAATCATCAAAATACTTTTTACGGAGATGGTTTTTTAAGTAAACAGCATTACTGTCTGGTTCAGAAAAATAACGGACCAGGTTCTGATCATGGCCGATGCTGCTTTCGATACGCGGAAAAATGTATTCTGCATTTGAATCAACCGCATTTACTAATTTGCGCACCAGCAATTTGCTGTTGATGCGTTCCTGTATATTTTGAATATGCAAAAGATTAATTGTAGCGATAAGCGAAGCTATGCTTAGGATAATGATAAAAGCAGCCGCAGGGATTTTACCATTTTCGTAAAAAACATTATAAGCACGCCAAAGTACAACTGCAGACCATAACAGGTAATACCAGGTAAAATAGTGATAATGATAAATGTGCCAAACACAAACCAGTACAATTAACATAACAAATATAAACAGCTTGTACTGGTTGGGCATGTTAAGCTTTGTGCTGACAACAATGCAGGTTTCGGCTGTTAAATAAAAAACCAGATAGGCCAGGCATAACATTATTGCACCTAAAAAATTGTTCCAGGTTAAGTTTAAAAGGTTGTCAATATCAAACTGCATTTTCGACCCTATAATCAAGCCATTAAACAGAATAGAAAAAGCAACCGACAACCCCAGCAACAGCGAGATCATCAACAGCAGGATAATGTAACTTTTAGCAGGGCTAATAACTGTTTTAACTATCCCGCCGCGGTTACTGTAAACAAAAACAGCAAACCAGGTTATAAACAGTATGGTTAAGGTTATATCGCCAATAGAAAAGAACGAAGTATAATGTGCACGTTGCTGCCATAGATAATAAAACCTGTCTGGGTGGGACGAACCTAACCAGTGCAAAGAGAAATTGACAAGGATGCAAATAAGTACAAATAAGGCAGCAGATAATATTGCCCATTCGCTGTAACCTTTATTGGCTATATAACTGCAAATGTTGTAAACCAGTACAAACAGGATTGAAATACTTAAAACCCATAAAACACTTTCGGTAGAAGCGAGATAACCGGATTGATTCTCTTGTTTGAGTTGAACTGAAAATAATAATTTACCATGCAGGCTTGTTATTTTATACGCATCTTTTTCTTGTGGTTTGGCAAAAGCAATATCATCATTCTCTAAAAGCAGTAATGAAAAACGGTTGCTTAGATATTGGTTCTGTAAGCTATATGCTGCTTTTATAGGGATAAAAAACAGGACAGAAAAATCACCTTCTGCTTTTTTAATGACTTGGTAATAACCATTTTTTTCGCGGACAAAAGAAGCACCGGTTTTGTATGCCGAAGAACTATCGGGCACAATACGGATACCGCTCCAAAACTCCAGCTTGTTTTTTTTATATGTTGAGAAATATATTTTTTTATCCCTGGAGAATTCCCGGATCAGTTGTAAAGCTTCTTTTTCATCATATCCAATGGTTTCAAGGGCTTTAAATTTGATTGGATCCTTTAGAAAATCCTCAACATAAGCCTCATGGTCATTTAGGTTTTTTTGTAAAGTAAGTGCAGCGCTTTTAAGTAAATTATCCGAATTATAAGACATTTTTACTGTTAAAGCCGTTAAAAAAAGGCTTACACACAGTACAATCAGCAGCAACCGGACCTTAACAGATGTATTCAAAGCATTAACTCAATCGCTATAAAACCATATAAACTTTAAAAAAAATCACAACCAGGCATGCGAAGTTGCCGCATTTTTGTCGAGTTTTTTAACTAAACCTTGTAATACATTGCCCGGACCGGTTTCTATGAAAGAAGTAGCACCGTCCTGCAACATGCGCTGCAAGGTTTGTGTCCAACGTACCGCACCGGTCAACTGTTTGTTTAAATTGATTTTTATGGTGTCCGGATCAGTGGTTGGCTGCGCATTTACATTTTGATAAATAGGGCAAACAGGTTTTTTTACAGTTGTATTTAAAATGGCCGACTCCAGCTCAACACGTGCCAGTTCCATGAGTGGTGAATGGAAGGCACCGCCAACATTTAAGGGCAGGACCCTTTTTGCACCGGCAGCTTTTAATTTTTCGCTGGCTTCCTTCACGCCTTCTATAGTTCCTGAGATTACCAATTGCCCGGGGCAGTTATAATTAGCAGGCACTACAACCCGCGTGATCTGGTGGCAAATGTCTTCTACGGTAAAATCGTCCAAACCTAAAACGGCGGCCATAGTAGAAGGCTGTAATTCGCAGGCATGCTGCATGGCGTTTGCACGCGCAGCAACCAGCCGAAGCCCGTCGTCAAAAGTAATGGCGCCCGCCGCAACTAAAGCAGAAAACTCGCCTAAAGAATGGCCGGCAACCATTGCCGGCTTAAATGAACCGCCAAGCGTTTTAGCCAGGACAACAGAATGCAAAAATATGGCCGGTTGTGTTACACTTGTTTGCTTCAAATCTTCATCTGTACCGTTAAACATTACATCGGTAATGCTAAACCCCAGAATTTGATTGCCTTGTTCAAATAATTCCCGGGCATAGGGATGCCTTTCATATAAACCAGTTCCCATTCCGGTAAATTGAGCGCCTTGTCCCGGAAAGATATATGCTTTCATAGTCAATATTAAAATTGCAGCTTTAAGAGCTTGTTTAAATTTGGTTCAATTTATTTAAATGCTTCTTTTATCACCTAAAAACCATTAAGCCCCTAAGTTTTTTGTATTGGTATAAAACACAAAATTTACAGGCATAAAAGAAGCATTAATATTTTTTCAGCCATAAATTTAAACAGGCCCTAAGATAATTTAGAAGAAATCAACTGTAAAAACTCAATCCTTGTTTTTTCATGAAGAAACGCGCCTGTAAAAGCAGAAGTGGTAGTGACCGAATTTTGTTTCTGAATACCGCGCATGCTCATGCATAAATGCCGGCATTCGATCACCACACCAACGCCAACCGGCTTCAAGGTTTCCTGGATACAATCCCTGATCTCGTTGGTTAAACGTTCCTGCACCTGTAAACGCCGGGCAAAGGCATCTACTACACGCGGCAGTTTACTTAAACCAACAATGTGCCCGTTCGGGATATAAGCAACGTGTGCTTTGCCAAAAAACGGCAGCATGTGGTGCTCGCACATCGAATAAACTTCAATGTCTTTTACCACCACCATTTGGCTGTATTCTTCTTTAAACATGGCCGATTTTAAAATATCCACCGGGTTTAAATCATAGCCATGTGTAAGATAAGTTAAAGCTTTGGCCACACGTTCCGGCGTTTTTAACAAGCCTTCGCGGTTGGGGTTTTCGCCCAGTTGTGTTAAAATATCCTGGTAATGGCCGGCAATATTACTGATCATGGCCGGATTATAACGATCTATTTTGACATAGCCATCTAAATCTTCTTCCGTATCGTGGCCGTGGTTTTCGTTGTTCATTTTAGGTTATGCTTCTTTTAATCGCCAAAATATTCTGCGGAGTTGTTTTCTGTTTCGTACAATCTTATCGAATGTAAAAAAACGCCGGCATGCTGCTCAATCGGTTTTTTAAGCTGGTTGAATATCCCTGCGCACAGCAGTTCTGTAGAAGCCATTATGCCTTTCATAAAATCCACGTCCAGGTTGATGTTCTTGTGGTCCAGCTTCTCGATCACATAATTATTGATGATCACCTTTAGGTCTTTCAGATCCATCAAATAACCTGTTTCCTGTGTAACCTCGCCTTTAATCGTTACTAATAAATTGTAATTGTGGCCGTGCCAGTTGGGGTTGGCGCATTTGCCGAACCTTTCCTGGTTTTGTTCGGCACTCCATTCTTCGCGGTACATCCGATGTGCCGCGTTAAAATGTTCTTTCCGTGTAATGTAAATCATCATAAATAAACTGCTGCAAATATATCAAAACAAAAGAAGCATGCTATTTTTAACTTTGCTGTAAATAGCACACATGGACATTCTATTAGTAGCCGCAACACAGCCTGAAATACAACCTTTATTAGATTTTTGGGGAGGGGAAAAGCCTTTTGATGTACTGATTACCGGTGTTGGAATGGTTGCCACAGCTTTTGCTTTGGGGCAGCAATTCGAGAAAAAAAAATACGGCCTGGCCATTAACCTGGGCATTGCCGGCAGTTTTGACCTTGAAATTAATTTAGGTGAAGTTGTTGAAGTTGAAGAAGATACTTTAGCCGAATTGGGTGCAGAAGATGGTCCTGCCTTTGTACCGGTTGAAAAATTAGGTTTTGGTGAAAGTGTATTTCGTTCGTCCAATAACCCCATGCTTCTTTTAGCACTAAAAAAAGTGCGTGCGGTTACTGTAAACACAATTCATGGGGAAGAAACATCTATCAAAAAAATAATGGAAAGATTAAACCCGCAATTGGAAAGCATGGAAGGCGCAGCCTTTTTTTATGCCTGTAAAAGAAGCATGGTCCCTTCAATACAGATCAGGGCGGTATCAAACTACGTTGAGAAACGAAACCGCGAAAACTGGAAAATCCCATTAGCTGTTAAAAACCTGAACGATTTTGCAATTGAGCTTTTAGAACGATTGTGAGTTGCCTGTTTGCAGTTGCTTGTTAAACTCACAACAGGCAACTCAAAACTGATGACCGAATTCTTATCTTTACTTCATGAATGCCAAAAAAGCTTCCGTGTCGCATACAGTTATGAATGAACTGATCTTGCCAAACGATACCAATATGCTGAACAACCTGATGGGCGGGCGCATGCTGCATTGGATGGATATTGCCGCAGCCATATCTGCCCAGAAGCATTGCAATTGCCTGGCCGTTACCGCTTCGGTAGATAGTGTTTCTTTTAAACACGCGGTTAAACTGGGCGACGTGGTGAGCATAGAAGCACAGGTAACGAGGGCTTTTAATACTTCGGTAGAGGTGCGGCTGGTGGTATCGGCACAAAACATCCCTTCGGGCACAACCATTAAAAGCAACGAAGCTTTTTACACTTTTGTAGCCATTGATGCCAACAATAAACCGCAGCAGGTGCCGGAACTGATACCCGAAACAGAAGAAGAAATTGCTTTGTACGCCGGTGCCATGCAGCGCCGGCAACTGCGTTTGATTTTAAGCGGAAAAATGAAAATACACGATGCCACAGAATTAAAAGACTTTTTTTACGGAAAATCAGCAGATTAAACCAAACAGCAGGCACTTCGTCTTTACCTGTTAAATTGTGTTAAAGTAGTGGTGAAAACTGTGTTTTAAACAGGCAGAAGCTTTATTTTGACACGGTTTAATTTTGAACATCAAACGTTTTTTTATGAGTACTTTCCGATTGCTGTGTTTGTTATCGTTTCTTTTTTTTACCGGTAAAAACAGCATTGCCCAAACTTTTAAAACATATAAAGATGCAGTCAATCATTTTGAGGTCAGCATTCCGGCCAACTGGGAAGTAACACAAGCCAACCCCCGTTTAAAGTTTATTGCCATCCGGCCGCAAACCGAAGAATATAATTCAATTCCTGAAAATATCAACCTTAATTTTATCCAGGCACCAAACGGAAACTTAGATGCTGCTTACGCCATGTCGATAGAATCCAACAGTGCTTTAGATGGTTTTTTATCCGTTACAAAAAAAGGAACGGCAGCAGACGGCCATTATAAATGGTACATCAACACACATAAGGACCCGCAAAGTAACCTCACCATGCAAACAATTGTTTATGTGTATTATTACAAGCAAAAAGCAGTGCTGCTAACTTGCACGGCATCACAGGGAAGTTTTGAAAAATACAACCCTGTTTTTTTAAAGATAGCTAATTCCCTAAAGTTGCAATAAAAAAGCATGCTTCTTTTATCAACCCAAAACAAGCGTTTTTAAAGTTTCTTATGTGACTTGTCCAGGCTTTTAAAAATTTATTTTTCAGTAAAACATCCAAGTAATTTTTCAAATTTTAGATAGAAGTAAAAGGTTTAATGCTAAAATTTATATATTTTTTTGTTAAACCAACGCTAAAAGCTACCACACTAAAAATCATAATTAACCTTAAAATATATATTATGAAAATGCTTAGGGTAACCCTGCTCGTATTGTTGGCCATTGTAACTTTTGATGTGGCCAATGCATCTTCTTTTCATGACCACGACCGCCGCGACCGTGAAAGACGCCGCCAGGAACGTTGGGAAAGACGCCATCACCATGACAGAGATCATAGGGACCGTGGCGGAAGGGATCATGGTTACAGAGATTACAACGACAGATATTAATTCTTAAACAAAAAACCTGCAATAGAGCAGGTTTTTTTGTTTGAAAGGTTTGTTCATTCACAAGTATAAACTACAATCTTTCCAAAACCAAATTGAACCGTCCTGTAGCCATTGGGGTTTAGAATGACATCGGTTTGGGAAATCTGTTGCAGGAAATGATAATAAATGTTTTTGAAACGATTTAGTTGAATTTCCAAGTTTGATTTTTATCGCCTAAAAGAAGCATCTTTTTAAAAAACCATTTCTACAAGCAGGTTTCTAAAAATGTAATCCTTTGTGTTTGTAAAGTTGGATCTTAAACTATTTACTTTTGCTGTTTTTTTTGCATAAAAGAAGCATTAAACTTAGAAGCTTTATCACCATTAATGCACCTCAACTTCAATAGGGGTCATAAAGTTAACCATGTAATTCCGGCGGTCCGGGTCGTGATGATCTGGTTGCATGTTTCCTTTTTCATCGGTTGCACGCGCCATCAGCTTATATCTTCCCGGCGTTTTCGGTACAGTCCAATTGTATTCCCACAACTGCCAGGCGTTTGGCACAGCTTTGTCCAATAACTTTCCTGCTTGCCAGGTTTTCCCTTCATCTATGCTCACTTCCACCTTGCTTAAATTGTTTCCCCCTACCCAAGCTGCGCCAAAAACCCGATAAGTTGTGCCAGCGGTTATCAATTCATGTAATACAGGCCGGGAAATTTCTGCTTTCACTTGTAACGTTGTAACCGGTGTTAGCGTTGGCAATCCGTCTTTACGTTTCCAGTAGGCGTATTCCAAAGTCTGCCAATAACCATCGAACGGGATTGCTGTTGCTGTGATCTTGGTCAGCCATTTTACAGATGCCATGCCGTACCAGCCTGGTATAATTGCCCGCACCGGGAAACCATGCTCGGCACTCAGGTCTTTCCCGTTCATTTGGTAGGCAATGATCACTTCGGCTTGCCTGGCATGCGCAAGCGGCATACTACGGGCAAACTTTATTGTGCCCGGCGACTTGGGTTCGTCGGTAATTTCCCCCTGGTCGTCACCTTCCAAAATAATTTCAACTGTCCCGGTTTTGATACCTGCTTTATCCAGCAGAACGGACAGTGGCACACCAGTCCAATTGGCATTCCCGATCCCGCCTTGTTCCCAGGACAGCCCTTTTACTTTGGGTGCAAGGTTTGCCCTGCCATTGCCTGCACATTCAATGGTTGCCATCACGGTTTTGGAAGGAAGCTTTCTAATCTCAGCATAAGTCAGGGTAATTTCCTGGTTTACTTCGCCGCCGATAGTTAGATGCCAGGAAGCAGCATCGATTTTGGGAATGTTAAAATGACTGCGGACAAAGAAAAGGTTGTTCGGTGTGATGCGCTCCTGCAGGGTTGGAAACGGGAATTCCAGGTTTAAAGGTTTCTTTTCCCGCGTGATCAATCCCGGAAAGGAGCCTTGTCTGCCTGCTGCTGCTTCCGGTGCAGGTTTCGCTGCCCAGGTTGGAACACTTGCTGCTGCTATAACCGGTAAGATCCCGCCTACAAAAGCACGCCTGTCCATCGTATGCTCGTTCTTTTCTTTTGAATTGTTCATTTTATCTTTTTTAAAGTTGATTGTAGGATGTAAATAATTGGAATGTGCCCTGCCAATTTTATTGATATTGGTTTTCAAACAAAAGCACTGTTCTAAATTATTGTTTGAATCAGGATAATATTTTGATCTGGGGGAAACCTGTTTATGTTGTATTGATGATCAATCTGTCAGGAAGATAAATTGTCCTCCTTGTTTATAATTTGCAATGCAAATTTTTAAGTGATAAAAGAAGCATGGTTTTATAGTTATGCTTCTTTTATAGGGTGGTTTTTATGATTTCATTTCTAATGGAATCGTAAACCCTGCCCCAGGTAATGTTTAATTGAAATTTTAATCTGGAATCAAACTTTGATTTTATAATCCATATTAATATATTTATAAATGAATCTTAAATTTAAACCATGATACAAACGGTAACAATAGATATCATTAATGATAAAGCACTAAAGCTTTTGCAGGATCTGGAGCTTTTGCAACTAATACGTTTGCATAAGGAAAAGAAAACCGAAGTAATTGACCAGGCAAGTAAATATAAAGGTGCTATGACTAAACAACCGTTGGAAGATATTGAAAATCAATTAAATGACCTGCGCGACGGATGGGAGTAAAATATTTTTGGGACACCAACACTGTTATCTATTATCTACAGCAACAGTTTCCGCCCTTAGCAGAAAAATTTATAGATAATTTGCTAACAGAAGAACAGCCTTGTGTTTCTGCCATTACAGAAATTGAACTGTTTTGTTGGAAAACTTCTGACGAAAAGGATATGGATGTGCTTCATAACTTTATTAATGATGCTTTTGTAATAGAACTTGAACGGTCTATTAAACTTAAAACGGCTGATATACGGAAACAGCATAAAATAAAACTTCCCGATGCTATCATTGCTGCTACCGCTATTGTATATGACCTTACGCTAATTACGCATAATATTTCTGATTTTAAAAATATTCTGGATTTACAGCTAATTGATCTGCACCGCTTATAAAAAAATATTCGGCCGAAGTATTTAAGTTATTTTTTGATTGGGATTTGAAATCCTATCCCTGAAAATTAGGATACGTAATTCTCATTTAGTTAAGATTTGCAATGCAATTTTTCAAGTGATAAAAGAAGCATGGTTTTATAGTTATGCTTCTTTTATAGGGTGGTTTTTACGATTTAGTTTTTTTGACAGGTATTGCAAATATTGCAACTCCTGGGCGTAAGGATCAATTTTAAGCAAAACAACCCACAAATTAACTATACAAAAAATTTGCATAAAATAAATTTAAAATAAATTTGGGTAACTTCTGGGTTACATTTATATTTGCGTAACCTTAAAGTTACTTATTATGACAAAGAGTATTCATCACAAGTTTTTCTTTCCGCATTCTCCAGAAACTGTTTGGGAATATTTAACAAAGCCTGAATTGATTTCTCAATGGTTGATGGAAAATGATTTTCAACCCATAGTTGGATATGATTTCCAGTTCAAGACACCGCCGATGCCAAAGTTTGATTTTGACGGGATTATTTATTGCAAGGTCCTGGAGATCGTTCCTTTTAAAAAGCCTTCGTATTCATGGAAAGGCGGCCCGGGTGAGAGCAAAATTTCATTAGATTCAATTGTAACGTGGACATTACATGTAAAAGACAATGGAACAGAACTCCAACTGGACCATAGTGGATTTAGGGAAATGGAAAACTTCACTATGTACTCAATAATGAATGAAGGCTGGCTAAAAAACATACAAAAAATTGCCAGACTTATAAATGCTGCAACACATGGCACAACAAACACTTGACGCATTCCAGGTAATTGCCGACCCAAGCAGAAGGCAAATACTTCAACTGCTTTTAAAAAATAGTTTAACAATTAATTCCCTGGCAGAAAACTTTGACATGAGCAGGCCTGCTGTTTCCAAACATATCAAAGTGCTGTATCATGCAGGTTTTATTTCTATCCAAAACATTGGCAGGGAAAGGCATTGTATCCTAAAAAAAGACGGCTTTGACAAATTGCAGGATTGGATCAATTACTTTGATACTTTCTGGATATCAAAACTTAAAAGTTTAGAAACAATATTAAATGAAAAAACAATAAAACCGCTTTAAAAACAAAAAAAATCATGAAACAGCAAGATTACAATTGTAGCATCACCGCAAATGTTACAGCCAAAGAAGCAGCTAAAGGAATTAGCCGCGTTTCTGAATGGTGGGCTAAAAATTTTGAAGGCAAAGCAGAAAAACTAAACGATGTTTTCACCGTTCGTTTCGGGGAAACATTCGTAACTTTTAAATTAACGGAAGTTGTTGCCGATAAAAAAATCGTATGGCATGTTACCGATTGTTACTTGCCCTGGCTCAATAACAAAACGGAATGGAAAGACACCCAAGTAGTTTGGGAAATTTCCGAAGAAAACAATTTAACACAAATAGATTTTACCCACATTGGTTTAGTGCCGGGAATTGAATGTTACGGAATTTGCATTAAAGGTTGGGACCAACATGTAAAAGGGAGCTTGTCAAAACTATTGACCGAAAATAGGGGGATGCCAGAGTAATGATCATTTTCTCTGCTAACGGGAACAAAAAAACCCGGACAAAAGTTCCGGGTTTTGTTTTGATTGAAGAAAGAATTACATTTTTTCCATGTGCTCTTTCATTGGCATCTTGTCAACTTTGCCACTCATCATTACGCTTTGGCCGTCTTTCAGCATCAATGATTTTCCGTCTTTCATCTTTACCTTACCATCGGCCATCACTTTCGTGCCATTTTTCATGGTCATGGTTTTGGTCATTGGCATGGTTTTCCCGTTCATCATGCACATCATTTTTCCGCCCTTCATCATCACGCAACTTTCCATTTTCATGGGTTTTGAATCCATTTTAGCCATTTTGCTTTGTGCCATGGCGCTACAACTTAATACAGTAGCAAATACATAAACGAGTATCTTTTTCATAATTTTTGGTTTTATCAATATTACGGATAATTTTTATCAACGTAAATTTTATTAGTTGAAATTTAGTTGATTTTTAATCTAATTTTAGGTTGATAAAAGAAGCATCTATAATTTATAACTGATAATTTCTGTCATCCTGACCGTAGGGAGAGATCTTCATCGGATAAACTGATTTTTTCTTGTACGTTCTTTTGCTTGATCAAAAGAACCAAAAATCAAGAATGCCGAATCGCCTCCGGGCGGCATTCAGCCCCGCGCTCCTGGGTGTATATCTTTTCAGCAGCTATCTTTCCAGCGTTGTAAGATTGTTGCGATCCGTCATTTCGATCCGCAGGGATCAGTAAGTTTTCAATTTTTATTTTCGACAACCTGGAACCAGTTGTGTAAGGTATCCATCGATTGCGCTATTTTTGTCTGTTTATCTACATCAAACCATATTGGTTGTTTTTTTTCGTAATTAATACTGTAACAAACCAAATGTTTTGTCTTTCTCAAATTTTTCTATAGCCTCATCAGTTAAACATATCATATAATGAGCGATTTTATTCCGTTCTGGCTGAACATAATCTATTAAATCAAACATAGCTTTCCTACTTTTATAATAGTCTTCATGATGCTTTCCTAAAATTTGGTAGAAAGCTGATTTTTTAGCATCAAATGATATTTGCTTCTCACCCAATAGAAAATCTATAAATTCAATTTGCTTATCTTGTTTACAAAAGTGATTTGCAATCACAAGTTCAATAACACGCTCAATAAAGGTCATCCTATTCAAAAATGTGCCTCTAAAGACTGCAACATAATGATCTATTTCTTCGATTGTTTTTTCATTCATTTTAATGGTGATTTAAGATCAAAACCTACAAAACTATTTTAAAATAAATAGCAAGTCTTTGAGACAAATGTTAAAACTAAGCAACTGATAATGCTTTAACTTCCAAAGTGTATCCCAGTTTTTGCATAATCTCTTCAATCCTGATATTCCGAACCAAAAGCTTTCACATCCGCCAAACCAAGTTGGGCTAAAATGTTTTTAATGGTATTATGTGCATCATCTTCATAGTTGCCTTCGCTGGTCGGGATTTGTAATCCCGTCCTTTAAGCTGAGGATCTGTGATCCTCCAAAATCAATCCATTAATACCACATCAATCAATCCCCGCGCCCCGGTATAGTTTATGGCCGAACTCCAAACGTAGTGTTCCGGTTCATAAACAACTCCTGACGCAACCGGATTACGGTGCAAATAATCTAACTTTTGCTCGAGGAACAAATTGGATTCCAGTTCTATCGCGTGCAGCCCATCCTGCCAAAACTTGTAGTCTTTGTTTTTCATGTTTACCTTGCCGGCGAAAGCAAATTTGTCCAGCAGCCATTCCTTCCTGCTCTCAGTAATTTCTTTGATCGTGGCAACTACTTCTTTTGAGGTAAATTTTTTAAAGTCGCGCATGATATCAGTCAGCAGAATACCTTCAGCAGTGGAAGCGATCAAATGTAGATGGCTCGGCATTAGGCACCAGGCATACAAAAGGAGTCCTTTTTTCTGCTGGCAATAAATCAGACTTTTAACAATAACTGCTGCAAGCTCTTTACGGGTAAAAACATCGATCCACTCCACAACCGTAATCGTCATGTAGTAAATACCATCATTTCCAACCCTATATTTAAAAGCCATTTTATAAAAGTTTTAAAGGGTTTGCTTTTTTAAAGAAGGATTAAAAATCCTTAGATCAAAGAACGGGATTGCAAATCCCGACCAGCGAATTATCTTTAATGATTCAAAAAAGTCAATTACATTTTATTACTTTACCGATTTCTTCAACGATGTGAAATTGTGATCACTGTTATACTTAATGAGCTAATGCGTGAATCATTTCGCTACAGTCACTCTTAATTATTGATGAGATTGAACCTTGTTCGACTCTGGATAATAACAAAGTTATTTTCTTGTTATTTTCAACAGTCAAAATTCGCTTGTTCAATCCTAATTCCGCTTTGAGTTTTTCTCCCAGCCTTTCGAGATTCTGAGTACTGTATTGTTGAGGGTTTCCTAATTGTTCAATTAGTCCGAATAAAAATCTTGCGTAACCGTGATTAAAAATGTCAAAAGACTTTTTGTTTTGCTCCGTTTCTTTAAGTCTTTTTAAAATATCTACCTGTCTATCCGCGGCTTTGATTCCGGTGATAAACAAATCGACTAATTCTGTATCGTAAAATTGTTTGCTGCTTTTGGGCTGCAAGTATAGAGTTAAAAGCCTTATGTATATTTTTGCGTAAGAAGTGACAACATTGGCATTAAAGCTTTTGTCAGAATTTTGATTGTACTTATCTAAGATGCTGACAACATCGTTTAATTTCAAAAATAAAACAGCCGATTTCTTGCTTTTGGCTTGAGGAAGTCCCATAGAATTGTTCGCTTTTAAAGTTTGAAGGACTTGAACGGCCTTGTAATAATCTACTGCATCCCATTTCTTAGTTACGGAGGGAATACCCAGGTTTTTATACTCACCCTCAGTCAAAGAATAATCAGGTGCAGAATGTGCTTGGAAGAAATTTAGAAAAACAAATAATATTACAAACATAAAGACTCTAAATAATTAATTTTGATGTTGTAATTCGTTTGTCCGCACATCTCAAAATCTCTTCTTTCATTAATTTAGGAGCATAAAATTCAAACTCATTTTGAGAATTTAAAAGCAAGTCCCCCAATTAATCCATTTGCATTTAGCAAAGCACTAAATACATTGTTTGTATAGATAATATCTTCACTTAATAAAGCGGTACTTGTTTTTAGCCCACCATCTCTTTTTAGATTCGTCAGCCAATGCATTTATTTCATCTTCTTTTACCTGACTGTTAACAGTTGTTTCCTTATATTTCAAATAATTAATAGTTCTTTGAAAACCAATTGTATCAATATTGGATGGAAGCCTTAACATAATTTCGGTTTCTGTCCGCTCTATAATCATATCAAGTATTGTTTTTTAATTTCGGCCATTACCTGCACGTGAGGAACGCCCTCGCCCCGGTCAAGCTCAAATTTTGCTTTTTTTACGGCCTGCTTCACTTCTTCAGGAAGTTCTCCCCAAAAATCCCCTTCTGATAAACCCAGCAATGCTTTTATTTCATTCAGCAAAGTATCATCGCTGCTTTGAATAATCTTCTCTACAATCTTGTACTTCAACGCCATTTCCATAAATCAACATTTAGTTAAAGATAGTAATTTTTTTACCTCATCTTCCAAATATTATTCCCCCTATTCACGTCCGGCAAAACACCATCCGGGTCAACCTGAACTTGTGTTACATCTTGTGTAACCGGCAGATCAAAAGTAATCGCTTTGTTTTGCAGCCAGGTTTCCACCGGGAAAGTTTGCCGTTGTTTGGTTCCGTCTTTCAAAGTGATTTCAATAGCAAAAGGCATTATTACCCTAACGTTAATCGTTAATAAACCTGGATCAATACTTCTGCCGGTATATGCAATACTGCATTCAGTTTGCGTATCATAGACAGGCTTAATTTTCTTTTACCGGATAATATTTCAGACTTATTGGAACGATAGCCCAGTATGTCCCCTAATTCTTTTTCAGATAATCCCATTTGATCGAGCCGGAATTTGATAGCCTCCAAGGGATTAGGTGAAGCAATAGAATAATGTGCAGCCTCATATTCTTTAACCAGGATACTAAGCACTTCTAATTCGTCTGATGCTGTAGAATTTTCTTTAACATCGGTTTGCATGAGCTCATACACCCGAGCCAATGCTGCATCATACTGATTCTCTGTTTTAATTGGCTTTAACATAGCTTATGGTTTTGGCATTAATGAGATCATATTGTTTATGCGTTCCAAACCAAACAACAAAAACAATTTTTAAGCGGTATTCAATATCAACTATTAAACGGTAACTGTTCCCATGAATATTAAATACAACTCTTTTATTATTTATGATAGACGCATTTTTGTATTGGGCTTTCAACTCATTAGGACTATTCCATTGCGCTACTGTTACCTCTTCATACCAGCTTAGCAATGCTTGCTCTGCCGGATAAAATTCTTTTGCATATTCTTTTAAAGTTCTTACAGCTATTATACGCATTTGCTTATACAAAAATAAACAAATGTCAGCAACGAACAATACCGGGTGAAAGCTTTAATATAATTCCATTATCTGTAGGTTAGATGATCGTCATATAAAATTACAAAATAATTAATACTTGAAAACGTATTCTCCTACCTCATCTTCCAAATATTATTCCCCCTATTCAAATCCGGCAAAGCACCTTCCGGGTCAACCTGAACTTGTGTTACATCTTGTGTAACCGGCAGATCAAAAGTAATCGCTTTGTTTTGCAGCCAGGTTTCTACTGGGAAAGTTTGCCGTTGTTTGGTTCCGTCTTTCAAAGTGATCCCGACTGTGAAAGGCATGGCCATTTTTTCCAGGTTGGCAACGGTAATGCGGATGCTTCTTTTATCGCCTGTTTTTTGATATTGCACATCATGAATCGCCAAATCCAATTTCCAGTTGTTGTAGAACCAGCCTTTCCAAAACCAGGACAAGTCCTCCCCTGCCCCGTTTTCCATGGAACGGAAAAAATCATCAGGACGCGGATGTTTGTATGCCCAATTATGGATGTATTGCCGGAAAGCATAATCAAAACGGTCTTTCCCAAAAACCTGTTCGCGCAGCAAAACCAGCCCGAATGCAGGTTTAAAATAAGCAATCGGGTGGCGGTATTTTTCTTTAATGGCATCGGCAGCGGTCATGATCACCGGCGCATTCGGGTCGAGAACAATCGGAACAATTTCATCCGCCGGATTTCCCCCGCCTGGCGCATATTCGCCGTCGCGTTTGGGCGCAAACTCTCCTTTGTTAAAAACATCGGAAGCATAAACATCAATAAAAGTGTTAAAACCTTCGTCCATCCAGGCAAAACGGCGCTCGTTGCTGCCCACAATCATCGGGAACCAGTTGTGCCCAATTTCATGCGCGGTTACCCAAAAAAGTTCTTTGCCTTTATCGTTAATGCCGTCAAACACAATTCCCGGGTATTCCATTCCTCCTGCAATTCCGGCTTCGTTAATGGCCACCGGCCAGGGATATACAAACCATTGTTTGGAGAAATACTCGATGGAACCTTTTAAATATTCAGTCGCCCTTCCCCAGGCATCGTTCCCGGCACTTTCTATTGGGTAAACCGACATCGACATACATTTTTTTCCTTCGGGGAGATTGACACGCGCGGCATCCCAGATGTAAGCTTTGGAAGCACCGAAAGCAACATCACGTGTGTTTTTCATTAAAAAGTGCCAGGTTAACGTTCCTTTTTGAACCGGACGGGAAGCTGGATCATTTACTTCTGCTGCAGAACGGATCATGATGGTTTTATCGCTGTTCCTGGCTTTTTCAAGCAGGCTGATCTGTTTGGCTGTCAGCACTTCTTTCGGGTTTTGCAGCTCTCCGGAACCTGCTATGATCATATCCCAGGGAACGTTTACTTTATAATCAATATCGCCGTACTCTAAATAAAACTCTCCCGCACCAAGGAAAGGCAAAGTATCCCAACCAGTCGTATCATCATAAACACAAAGCTGGGGAAACCACTGGGCAATTTCGTAGATCTTGCCGTTTTTGGTTTGGGTGTAGTCCGTTCTTCCGCCAAAATCTCCGGGGATGTCGTAATGGTATTTAATCAATACATTGATTTTTCCGCCGTTTGCAGCTAAAGCTTTTGGCAAACGAATTTGCATCCGCGTATCATTTACGATGTAATTTACGGTTTGTGCTTTTCCGTTAACTACAATTTCTACCGATTCAAATGCGTAACCTTGAGTATGTTCGGCGGCGGCACGGCCGGTTACAAAGTTGGAACGTGCTTCTTTTTGATAGGTATTTTGATCAAGTTGCAGCCACAAATAAGGCAAAGCATCCGGACTGTTATTGGTGTAACTGATATTTTCTGTAGCGGATAAAGTTTTGGTAACGGTATCAATTTTAGCGTTCAGTTGGTAATCTACTTTGTTCTGCCAGTATTTCGGCCCCGGTGCGCCGTTTGCCGAGTGAAATTCGTTTCCCTTTTCAGCATAAAAGGCCGGAGAAAAAAGTTCCTGCGGATTGTAATTGGAAGCAATAGTATCACTCGGATTCGCAGCCCGCCTACGTTGGGCATAAATAGAAGCGGTGAGCAGCATTATCAAGGCAACAGAAGTGTAGAACTTGTTCATGGTTGGGTTAATGCTTTAGAACAAGCAATATAGTGCGTAATTCCTGAATATGCTTCTTTTATCGCATAAAAAAAGAGCGACTAAATGTTGCCGCTCTTCTAATAATAATGATAATTTATTTATTTTGAAGCACTCACGCGCCAAATTTTGCTTGCGCCATCATCGGCCACAAGCAAAGAGCCATCCGGCATTTCTTCTACCGCAACCGGGCGGCCATAAACTTCGTTTTTACTTTCATCTGCAATAAACCCAGTTAAAAAGTCTTCTATTTTTCCGGGCTTGCCATTTTCAAAAGGAACAAAAACAACTTTATAACCAGAGAAAACCGAACGGTTCCAGGAGCCATGCTGGCCAACAAAAGCGCCATTGTGATATTTTGCCGGAAAAGTATTTTTAGTATAAAAAGTAAGCCCTAAAGAAGCTGTATGCGGACCCAATGAAACATCGGGCGTAATAGACTTTTTAACCATTTCGGGATTTTCGCCTTTATGGTTTGGGTCTTCATGCTGGCCAAAATAGGCGTAAGGCCAGCCGTAAAAACCACCTTCTTTAACACTGGTCAAGTAATCAGGAACTAAGTTATCTCCCAATTCATCACGTTCGTTTACTGCTGCCCATAAAGTTTTATGATCAGGGGCAAAAGCAAGCCCGGCAGGATTACGCAAACCGCCGGCGTAAATTTTTTCGCCGGAACCATCAGGATTAATTTGCAACACATCTGCACGCCTTTTTTCATTGTCCATACCATGCTCGCCGTCATTACTTCCCGAACCAACAGAAACATAAATTTTAGAACCGTCCTGGCTGGCAATAATTTTTCGTGTCCAGTGATTGTTATAACCGCCGACAGGTAAATCTAAAATTTTCTGTCCTTTTTCGGTGATAGTTGTTTGTCCGGTTTTGTACGGATAACGCCAAATGCCATCTGTATCGGCAACGTAGAAATAGCTGTTTAAAACTAGCATACCGTAAGGCTCTTTCAGTTCGCTTAAAAATATTCGTTGCAGTTCCGGTTTGCCATCGTGATTTGCATCCCGCAAAATCGTAATGCGGTTTGGGCTTGGTCCGTCATAACCGGATTGTGATTTTCCACTTACTTCGTTTACCACCTTTTTTACGCCTTTTGCTTCTGCATTAGCTTCAGAAATAAAAACATCACCATTTGGGCCGATGTAAATATTACGCGGACTTTTTAAATTGGTAGCATACATTTGAACAGCAAAACCTGCTGGCGCAACCGGCATTTTACCGTTTGGCCAACCAATAACTTTACTGAATTTTTTTACTGATTTTGTTGCATAAGGAGCTGGCAAATCAACCTGCTGGCTATCCGTAGTGGCAACTACATCAGCTTTATCTTTATTTTCTTCTTTCTTTTTCTCTTGAGATTGACATCCTGCGAATGCAATTGTCAAAAAAGTAGCAGCGAAAAGTTTGTTTTTCATAAGTTGAATTTGGATTGATAGTGTATTCAACAGCTGCTTTTATTGGTTGTTTTTAGAAAAACAACAGGATTTAAAATCAGTTATAATTCATCTAAAAATTCCTGAAGTTCCTTCTGGCTAAAATTTTGTCTTTCTGACTTATCGTACATTGCAACTAAATAAACCACTTCTTTGAGAATCACAACGTAAGTTATTATTCTTGCACCGCCCCGTTTGCCTTTTCCTTTACTTGCAATGCCTGCCCGAATTTTATAAAAGCCATTCCCGATAGGTGTACCTTGAATTGGATTTTCTTCAAGTGAATCAATTAAATTTGCAAATTCAGTTTTAACAGACGGAAATTTTTTGACCAAACGCTTAAACTCTCTTTTAAAACGTTTAGTAAGTTCTATACTAAAGCTCATTTAGAAAATCCCTTGCACTTTGAAGTTGTATATTTTTAGCTTCAGCATCTCGTATTTCGGCCATTGACTCTCTAATATCATCAAAAACTGAAAAATTGTCTGGCTTGTCAAGCACTTCTTCTGCATGGGTTTCTACCAAAATCCCTAAACGTTTCGATAGATTTTTTAATAAGGTAAGATCTTTCGGATCAACATTTTTTAATAAAAGTTCCATAAATCAAATTTATAATTTTTGTATTGAACTAAATGCTTCTTTTATCAACATAAAATTAGTGAAAAATCACAATTTTACGATCACCGCCTGATAAGGTTTTAAATTTGCCTTTTGCTGATCCGGATTAAACACGTCATAATTGTTGATCAGGACGGCTTCGGCATCAATGGCCTGAGGCAGGTCAAAAGTTGCGTTTTCTTTTGAAAAATTCAGCAACACTAAAAATTTTTCGGTGTTTAAACTTCTGGTATAAGCATAAACCTGCTGATGTTCTTCGTCCAGCAGTTGGTAATCCCCATAAATTAAAACCGGGTTGTTTTTTCTCAATTGGATCAATTTTCGGAAATAATTCAAAATTGAATTTTGATCGGTTTCCTGCGATGCTTCGTTTACCGCTGTAAAATTGGTGTTGACCTTGATCCAGGGTTCTCCGCTGCTGAAACCGGCATTCGGCTCGTTGTTCCATTGAAAAGGCGTGCGGCTGTTGTCCCTTGCTGTTGCTTTCCAGCCTTCCATATATTTTTGCGTGTCTTCGCCGTCTTTTTGCAGCTTTTTGTACCAGTTTAACGTTTCAATATCCCGGTAATCTTTGATATCGTCAAACCTAATATTGCTCATCCCAATTTCATCTCCAGAGAAAATATAAGGCGTGGCACGCATGCTCAGCAAGAAAGTATGCAGCAATTTGGAAGATGCTTCGGCAAACTCCGGCGCATCATTTCCCCAACGGCTCAGCATCCGTGGCTGGTCGTGGTTGCCCAGATAAATACTTCCCCAGCCTTTCTCTGCAAAAATATCGCTCCACTTGCTGTAGAGTTTTTTAAAGTCGGTCAGTTTCCAACCGGCCGGATCAGGCTGCTTGTATTTGCCGGGCAGCAAGCCAATGTACATGCCGTCAAAATGGAAAAACATATCCAGTTCTTTCCGTTCTTCATCCACAAAATCCATGGCTTCAGCAATGGTGACGCCTGAACCTTCCCCAACCGTCATCACTTCGTACCGACTCAAAACTTCGCGGTTCATCTGCTGCAAATAATCATGCAGGTTTGGCCCTTTTGCATAATAGATGCCCCACAGGCCCTTATCGTTTTTGTCCAGGTATTCCTGTGTTATTTCAGGAAAAGATGTGTCTTTAGAGATGTAAGAAATCACATCCATCCGGAAACCGTCCACACCTTTATCCAACCAGAAACGCATCAGCTTAAACACCTCTTCGCGCACAACAGGGTTTTCCCAGTTTAGGTCGGGTTGCTTTTTAGAAAAATAGTGCAGGTAATAACTATCGGTTTGTTCGTCGTACTTCCAGGCGCCTTCTTCCACATCAAAAAAACTGTCGCGGTAGGGCGGCTTTCCTTTTTCGGCTGGCCACCAATGGTAGTAATCGCGGTAAGGGTTTTCCCTGGAACTACGCGATTGCTGAAACCATTTATGTTCATCGCTGGTATGATTAACCACTAAGTCCATCACTAATTTAATGTTCCGCTGATGCAGGCCCTGCAGCAAAGCATCAAAATCTGCCATCGTCCCAAATTCCGGCATAATGCCTTCGTAATCGCTCACATCGTAACCATTGTCGCAATTGGGTGAAGAGTAAATGGGATTGAGCCAAACCACATCAACCCCTAAACTTTCAAGATAATCTAACTTAGAAATAATGCCTTGCAAATCACCGATGCCATCGCCATTGCTGTCTTTAAAACTGCTGGGATAAATTTGATAAACAACGGCTTCTTTCCACCATTTGCGGTTGTTGATTTGGTTGTAAGCAGTTTGATTTGAAGTTGGATTTTGCGGGAAGGACGTACTCATTTTATTTTTAGAAAGAAAAAGACAGTTTGGATATTGCTGATCCGTCAGTTGTGAAAATCAACGGTTTTAACATCCAGCCACTACAACTGTTTGTAATATTGCTGTGGTCTTACCAAAACAAGTGCTTCTTTTACGGTACTTATTTTGGTATTTGATAATAATAAATCGGGGCATTTTTACCTTCGCTGGTGGTATAATAAGCTTTTCCATCAGGCGTAAAACCAATGGCTTCGCCCTGTTTTTCGGGCGTATAAGGCAATGTTGCCGGTTTGCGTTCCAATGTTTTCCAAACCGGTTCGCCGGGTTGCCGTTTCCAATAATACACGTTCTGGTAGCTTTTGACCAATAGCTGCTTACCATCGGCAGAAATATCCCCGGCCGTGACCCACTTCATCAAAGGGAAACCGGTAAAATACAATTTACATTTCTTTTGTAACATAATTGTATCGGTAAAAGAAGCATTGAGCGGTGCGGTGTAAACGCCTACCGAATCTTCACGCTTGGTGATGATGTAAAACAAACGGTCAATAGGGTCAACCATTAAAGTTTCGGCATCGTGCGCGCCGTCCGGATATTTTAAACGGATGGCATCTGCAGGAATGGAAGACGCAGCTTTCATCCCTATAACACCTGGTTCCGAAAAACGATAAATGGTTATAAAGCTTCTTTCCGCGCGGTTGTCGCCAATATCACCCAGGTAAACATAGCTTTTAGCTTTTTTGGGGCCGGGGCCAACGGCAATGTCTTCACAATCGATCACGTTGGCGTCTTTATGTGCAGCATCCGCTTTAAAATAAAAAGTACTAAGCAATTGTCCGCTTGGGCTAATGGCAAAAAAACGGCTGGTATCGCCGCTGTCGTTGTGTACATACAACACATTTTTGTTGATGCGGGAAGAAGCAATACCTGAAATTTCTTTCATTACCGCATCTTTCAGCGTATTTTGATTCTGGGCAGCTACAATTTTAACAGTGAGTAAAATAACGGCAGCAGCAGCTATAATATATAAATATCTTTTTTTCAATTTCATATCCCGAACTGCAATTGTCAAGCCAGAATTGCGCCAATCCATCCGGCTTCAAAAAACACTTTCATTTTTAAACGTTTAATTTGTTTTTCCATCACAAATAATTCAGCGTGTTCGGTCCCTGGTTAAAAAGTAAATCTACGATGCTCAGGTTTTTCAGAAACCCTTTACGGTCGTCAAATACCTGGAAATATGTTTTTTGCTGAAGATCATATTCCAATTTCGGATGGATGTTTTTACGGAAATCTGCACCTTTTAGATCTGCTTCGTAATCATTTGTAAAACCAATTTCCAGGTTCAGCTTCATCAGTTTCAAAACCAAACGCAGCAAAGCTTCATTGTAATCAAACAAAAAAACGTGTTTTTTTCCCTGGTAAAAAGGCGCAAAATCTGCTTCATAATATTCAAAATAAGCCGAGCTTCGGTAACAGCATTCCAGGCTTAGCCAATGCAGCCGCTGCCAGTTAAAATCATAACTTATTTTTACGTCTTTTACCAGGCGATGGTTTTTGGAACCTTTTTCAACTGGCACCACCAAAGTTAAAGCGCCGTCGGGCGAATATATTTGCGCACGGTTACGGTATGTTTGTTTGGGGAAATGCTCTTTTTGTTCGATCAAAAAATTGTTTTTATACTGAAGCAATTCTGTAAAAAAAGCAACCGGAGGCAGGTAAAACAACGGGAACAAAGCACGATTATCCGTCATAAATAATAAGTTTGTATTCAAATTTCAATCAAAATAATGATCATTAAGGCGCTTACGAAAGTAGCCATTTTCTTTTTGTACCTGCTCTCGCTGCTGCCGTTCTGGGTTTTGTACCTGCTATCCGATCTGCTATTTGTTATTCTTTTCCATTTGATCAAATACCGGCGCAAAGTAGTACAGCAGAACCTGTTGAATGCTTTCCCGGGAAAAACCGTAACCGAACGGGCACAAATTGAACGTCGGTTTTTTGGTTATTTGGCTGATTTAATGGTAGAAGCGATCAAACTCATCAGTATTTCCGAAAGGCAGCTGAAGAAACATTTCATCCTAAACAATCCTGAGTTGCTGGATGCTTTTTTTAGCAGGCAAAAAAGTGTGCTGGGCGCGCTGGGCCATTATGGCAACTGGGAAATGGCTGCCCAAATCCTGGCTTTTTCTACCCAAAAAAAGAAACTGTTTATTTACAAACCACTTGAAAACGAGGTTTTCGATGCGTTTATTAAAAAGATGCGTTCACGTTTTGGCTCGATCCCGGTTAACATGAAAGCAACGTTACGGACTTTGGTTACCCTAAAAAACGAACCTAAGTTTACCGTTTTTGTAAGCGACCAAACGCCGGTGCGGGAAGAAACACAATACTTTACGCAATTTCTAAACCAGCCAACCGCCGTTTTCCTGGGGATTGAAAAGATGGCGAAAATGACCAACGACCCGGTGATTTTTTGTGATATCCGCGTAGTGAAAAGAGGCTATTATTCCTGTACCTTCGTGCCCTTAATGAACGAGCCGAAACTGAGCCGCGAACACGAAATCACAGATTTGCACGTGCAGTACCTGGAAAAAGTGATCCGCCAGGCACCTGCTTACTGGCTCTGGTCGCACAAAAGATGGAAATTTAAACCGGAAGATATTCTGAGATGAGCCTGCCCAAAGTTGCCGTTGTGATCCTGAATTGGAACGGTTTAAATTATTTACAAACTTACCTGCCTTCGGTTATTGCTTCCATCTACCCAAACTTGGAAATTGTTTTGGGCGATAATGGCTCTGCGGATGGGTCGGTTAACTTTGTGCGCACCAATTTTCCACAGGTAAAAACAGTATTAAACGACCAGAACTATGGTTTTACCGGCGGTTACAACCGTGTTTTAAATCAGGTTGAGGCAGATTATTTCATCCTTTTAAATTCTGACGTGGAAGTTGAACCGGATTGGATCGGGCCGGTGATTAAGCTGATGGAAACGGATGGTTTGATTGCTGCTGCAGGACCAAAAATTTTATCCTGGCAGCAAAAGAACAGATTTGAACACGCGGGTGCTGCCGGAGGGTTTATCGACACGTTTGGCTATCCTTTTTGCCGCGGACGGATTTTTTACGAAGTGGAAGAAGACCACGGACAATACAACCAATCCGGCGAAGTGCTATGGGCTTCGGGCGCCGCTTTGTTTATCAAGCAAAAATACTGGTTGCTTTCGGGTGGGTTTGACGAGCGCTTTTTTGCCCACATGGAAGAAATCGACTTGTGCTGGCGCTTAAAAAACATGGGTTTGAAAGTGATGTATTGTGCAGAATCCAAAGTTTATCATTTGGGCGGAGGAACGCTGGACGCTGAAAACCCTTTTAAAACTTACCTCAACTTTCGGAATAACTTATTGTTGCTGCAAAAGAACCTGTGGCTGCGCAAAAGCGTGTTTGTGATCCCGGCGCGTTTTGTGTTGGATTTTGTAACGATGCTGCGCTTTATTTCTGAAGGTAAACGCAAAAATGCCGCCGCTATCGGCAAAGCACACCGTAACTTTTTATCACAAATATTTACGAATTCAGGGCAGCGGCAAAAAGTTAAAAGTGAGCGCCATGCAGATTATAATTTACAATCAACCGCCGGTTTTTACCGCGGCAGCGTAGTATGGGATTTTTTTGTGCGGAAGATCAGAAAGTTTTCGCAATTAAAAAGCTGGTAAAAGAAGTGCACGGTTTGCTGGTTTGTACAGAAGCAAGGTAGCTTTAAGTGAAAATAAACTTTAGCTTTACGGGCTAATTTTATTTAAGCCAATAGCCAATAATAATCCCCACAATACCAAAAGCCCATTTTAATTTATCGCTTTCTGCTGGTTCTGTTGCAATAATGTAGATAGAAAAAAGCAGTAAAACGGCGGTAACACCTATTTGCAATTAATTTTAAGCTTCGAAGTTGTCGTCATTTAGATTTAAATGCGCGGATTACCCTTCTAATATTTTCACCAAAAAATGCTTCATGAGTAACTTCACCTTCTTCAGGTTCCGCTTCAGTAGTTGCAACTTTTTTGTTGGTATCGCTAATTACTTCACCACCCAATTTTTTTACGTAAGATGATAAATCGGATTCCTTACCTTCCGGTATCTTAATATTTAAAGTAGTCATCATGATAAAACAAAATTTTAAGAATAAGCTGTAAGTTTTGCTGTTGTCAAAACTACGAAAAAGTTAAATATTTGTTTATGAAATAAAAAATATTAAAGTTTTTCATCTGCTTTTAAAACTATAATTTGTTGACTATTCCAATAATTTAAACTTGAATTACCTGATACTGATACTTCTTTTATCCCTATAAAACTAATGAAGAAAATCCTGTTCCTTTTCCTAATCGTTTTTGTTAACAAAGTAAAAGCGCAAGACAGCCTTTCCAACTTCAACCAAAAAAGAAACCAAATTAACCAAACCGGAATGAAAGTTTTGGGCGGATGGGCAATCGCAAACATTGCAATTGGAAGTGTTGGCTTTTACAAAACAAAAGGCGCAACCAAATACTTTCACCAAATGAATATCTTTTGGGATGTGGTTAATTTGGGAATTGCAACCACAAGTTTTTATGGTGCAAAAGAAGCATCCAACAAACAATATTCCGTCTCGCAAAGCATCAGTGAACAACGAAAAACAGAAAGGATTTTACTGATCAATGCTAGTTTGGATGTTGCTTACATGGCTGGCGGTTGGTATTTAAACAGGCGTGGCATTATCAAAAGTTCCGACCGATTGCATGGTTACGGCAACGCTGTTATTTTACAAGGCGCGTTCTTGCTGTTGTTTGATAGTTCGATGTTTGCCATTCAAAACAAACATGGTAAAATGGCAGACCGGTTTTTAAACAAAGTCCAAGTTGGATTTAACGGGAAGCAAATCGGTTTTACCGCAGGACTTTAACGTTGCATTAACCGTGCTACATATTTCCCGATCACATCAAACTCCAAGTTCACAACCGAGCCTTTTTTTACCTGCTGTAAATTGGTATGCTCGTAAGTGTAAGGAATTATGGCAACCGAAAAACTATTTTGATGAGAATTAACCACCGTTAAACTCACACCGTTAATACAGATCGAGCCTTTTTCAACCGTAACATTGCCCCGGGTTGGATCATATTCAAATGTATATTCCCAGCTTCCTTCCAGTTCCTGGTAAGCAGTACAAACAGCGGTTTGATCAACATGGCCTTGTACAATATGCCCGTCGAGCCGGTCGTTCATCCGCATACAACGCTCCAAATTCACCAAATCTCCTTTTTGCAAGTTTCGTAAATTTGTTTTGTTTAAGGTTTCCTCAATTGCGGTTACTGTATGCAAATCCTCAACCATAGCAACAACGGTTAAACAAATGCCGTTATGCGCGATGGATTGGTCAATCTTTAATTCTTGTGCGAAGTTAGAACTGATGGTTAGCTGTAAATTTCCCTGATCTTCAGATAAATCAGTAACTATTCCTAATGTCTCTATTATGCCGGTGAACATGTTTTGTGGTTGTAAGTTGTAAATAAACCTGACTGACTCAGATTTTTGCTGCAAATGTAACTAATGCAATTACAATTTTTAGGTGGTAAAAACAGTATGGCTTTGGGTAAATATACCAGGGATTTTATATAGCTTGGTCTTTTAAAACTTCACCATAACTTCATATTAAAAAGATACTTTTATCAGAAAAAATCATTAAGCCGTTATGGAAAATATTATCAAAAATCAGCTTCCTTTAATTCTGGTAATCGTGATCGCTGCAATTGCATTAATTGCCTTTTTAATTTGGCGCAACCAAAAAGATGAAAAACCTTTTGAGCGGGATGAGGATGAAAATGTTTGAAACCCAATAAGGTCCTCTAACAGAATGATATGCGAGGGCATAAAATTTCTATTTTTTAAAATTTCTATTTTATATTGCTAAAAGAAGCATTGGCAACCCTAAAATAAAAACGATAAAACTTTATTGCCCCATAATGCTTTGATAAGCTTTATCGAGCAATAAGTAATGCGCAAACGTTACAATTTAAAAACAGAAATATCACTCGCCTTATTGCCTACGCTAACCATGGCCATTGTTTTGTTTTTGTTGGAAGCTTATAGCCAGCAACACCTGCTTTTTGCTTCACTGGCTTCGAGTGCTTTTTTGATTTACCTTGACCCGCATTTGCCAACCAACAGTATTTACACTTTGGTTTTAGCCCAGGTTTCTGCCGCTTTAATTGGTTTTGGTGTTTTAAAGCTGATTGGCCCAGGTTATAACTCAGCCTTATTGGCCATGGTCATTTCCATCACTTTTATGATTTTGCTAAATGTAATGCACCCGCCAGCAGTGTCAACCGCTTTAACTTTTGCTTTTGTAACCAGCCAGGCCTTACCGCTGTTTATGATTGCGCTGGGAATACTGATTGTGCTGATTATTGTACAAAAGGTTTCTGTTTGGCTGATCAATAGAAATGTGCCTAAAAACCCAATCAGTAAACTATAACACACTTTATAATGAATATAATGAATGCTACCCCAACTATAGAAAATATGGTGATGAATTTAGTGCAATGGCTGCGGCTTGGCGTAGAAATTACCGGGGCATGCACTATTGGTATTGGTTCGGCTATTTCACTTTTACGCTTTGCGCGGGCACTAATTACACAGCAGGAAACTGATTTTAACGCCATTCGCTTAACGTTGGCACGCTATTTAGCTTTAGCGCTCGAGTTTCAATTAGGGGCCGATATTTTATCAACCGCTATTGCACCAAGCTGGCAGGAAATTGGCAAACTCGGTGCAATCGCTGTAATCCGTACCGGTTTAAACTTCTTTTTATCCAAAGAAATGCAAGAAGAAAAGAAAGCCTCGACAGGCGAAGCCGACGTGCAGGCAAAAGCCAAAGGCTGACCAATTTAAACTTATTGAATTTATAGTGATAAAAGAAGCATTTAACCCAACAGGTTCAGCATAAATACACACCAAAAAAACATGGGTAAAAAAGTATTATACTTTCATTTATGTTAAGTAATCTGTACCTGATTATAAATCAATTGCTTTAGTTTGAAACCTGTTTACAGGTAGTTGATTTTAGTAAGGATTCAGTATAAAAATTGTCATCAAAATTATTTGGAATAATTTAAATTAGTACTATTTTTAGCCTTTCTGATAACCAGCCAGAAAAAACCTAAATAAAAAACTACTACCGAAATGAGAAAACCAAATTTACTAAAACTACTATTGCCTGTTGGATTATTATTCCTTCTTTGCTCCTTTGTGCTGAAACATTTTATCCAGGTTTCTGAACCACTGGACGGGTTTTTACGAGGAATGGGGATTACTTTTATTGTTGCCTATTTTTTAAAAGCCAGTTTGACAAAAACTGTTTGACAAATTTTTATCTGATAAAAAGAGCTATTTGTATCGATTAAAAACCTATTTTCACACAATGATTAAACAAAATTAGTTCTTTACAGTCCAATTTTTCAAAGTTCAATATTCTTATCTAACCTTACCTTAAAAAAAATGAAAAAATCAATTTTAGGCTTTGTAGTTTTATCAGCAATGCTATTTAGCAGTGCAGCGTTTTCGCAGGACACTGTTAGACACAACAGTAAAATGACTACACACAAAGTAACCAGTCATCACCATAAAGTAGTTAAAAAAGCGAAACCGGTTATGTAAACGTTGCCGTGTTTTTTGAACATTTAAGTGATGTAAAAGTAAAAGGCCCCGCCAGTAATTGACGGGGCTTTTGTATAAATAAAACAGCAATCAAAATTAATTGGTAAGGAACTTTACCTGTGAACGAATAGCCATTTTAGCTTCCGGAAGCCCGGGGGTAAGTATAAACCCGTGAAACATCCCTTCGTATTCTTCATACTGAACAGCTTTGCCGACAGCTTCCAATTTGTGGGCCAACTCCCTTGATCCCGGTACTAAAATATCATTTGTGCCATGCTGTAAAAGTACAGGCGGTAAAATCCCGACATTACCATTAACAGGAGACAAAAGCGGATTGGAAACATCCTGGTCATATACATACGCCGTAAGTACTTTTTTTGTAAACCCGACTGATAAAAGCACATCTTTACCCTCAATTTTCTTTGCTTCCGGTTCGGCTTTTTTGATGTCCATGTCAACAGAAGGATATAAAAGCAATATTTTTTGAGGTAATAGTGCTTTTAGCTCAAATAATTTGTAACAAGTTGAAAGGGTTAAATTGCCGCCCGAACTGTCACCGGCCAGAAACCACTTGTCTTTTAAAACACCCCGGTTTTGTAAAGCGTTAATTACATTGATGATACTGTTAAGCCCATTTGGAAAAGGTTGCTTTGGCGCTAAATGATAATGGATCACCAGAACGGCCATATTTAGCTTTTTACTCATCTTTTCACAGTAATCCCAATGCAGTTTGATTGGACCGATTATAAAACCGCCACCGGGCAAAAAAACCAGGATACCGTTTCCCCTCTTTTCTTTGTTGATCCAAAAAACCGTAACATCCCCGATCACTTCTTTTAAATAACCTTTTACAACAGGTGTTATAGTATCCCTGTAAGATTTAAGTTGCTTAAAACTATCCTTTGCCAGTTTATCTTTTATTTGCAAAAGCAAGATGAGCCTGGAAAAAACAGTACCCAAAAAACTTATTTTGGTGGTTGCTTTATAATTGGACATATTTTGCCAACAAAAAAAATTGTTGTGAAGTTTTGGTTTTGAGAAAAGCCTTGTGGCTAATTAAAGGATAATTTATTGCAAAAAAAGCACCTAACATAATTGTTAAGTGCTTTTGTACCCAGCGCCGGAGTCGAACCGGCACGGTTTCCCACAGGTGTTTGAGACCAGCGCGTCTACCAATTCCGCCAGCTGGGCATTGCTTTTTTAGCGGGCTGCAAATGTATTTAAACTCTGCTGTATTCGCAACAAATATTTTTTACGATAGTAAATATCCAGGATTTTTTTCAACGCGGCATTTTGTTCTACTTTAGTCTTACTGTTGAAACTTTGGGTCTGCTGTGCCAGTTCGGCCTCTAATTGGCCTGATGCTTCTTTTACCGATGTTTTTATGGTGTTGATGGTTGCTTCGTCTTCTGCCTCGGTAATCTGCTCGTTCAGCTCCATCATCTCCATCAAAAAATCAGGCGCTAATGGATATTTATCACCTTCAGCCAACAACTGGTGCTCACGCAAAATGTATTCTGTTCGTTTGTCCGGATCAGATAAAACCTGGTACGCTTTGTTGTTTAAGGTAGATAAAGCTAAAACCTCATCCTGCTTTTCTGCGCTTTCTGCGGCGTAAAAATCAGGATGGTACTTTTTGCTCAGCTCATAAAATTTCTTTTTCAATTGTGCCGCGTCAATTTCAAAAGATTCAGGCAAACCGTAAAATTCAAAGTAATTCATCTTTCTGATGTTGAATTATTTGCTGAGGACATGGCGCCAAATGTCATTGCCATAAACAAAAACCATCAAAGCGATCAGGATACAAAAACCTACGATCTGTGCTTTCTCCATAAATTTATCGCTCAACGGTTTCCCTTTGATCATTTCGATGATCAGGAACATCGCGTGTCCGCCATCTAATGCCGGGATTGGCAATAAATTCATCAACGCCAAAGCCATAGACAACAAGCCCACCAAACTCCAGAATTTTGCTGCATCAAAATGACTCCCAAACATGGTAGCCATCGTTACCGGGCCGGCAAAAGCACGATTGGCTTTGATTTGCCCGGTTGCTACGCGGCCAATGCCTTTTGCATTGTCAGCAAAAGAACTCCAGGCTTTGGAAGCGCCAACCGGAAGTGAAGATAAAAAGCTGTATTTTTCTTTTTCTATAACTGGTTCATCACCTTTTGCAGCAAAACCAAGTGTGCCATCTGCACTTACAGTAGCTGGTAATTGAACAAGCTGGTTGTTTCTTTTAACATCTAAGCTAATTTGTTTATTCTTATTTGCTTTGATCAGGGTTTGAAACTGGTCAAAGAAAACAACTGGCTGCTGGTTAATTGCTTTAATGCTGTCGCCCTTTTGCAATCCTGCTTTTTGTGCGTTACTGCCTGCAACAACAGAATCAACCATGAACTTACTGCGCAATTGGATAAATTCGCTGATCCCGTAATCTGCAACTTCATTATAAATATTTCCGGGAACATTCAGGTTAATCAATTGGTTATTGCGGTAAACAGTTAACTGAGAATTGCCCAATAACACTTTAGAACTGATCAGTTCTTCAAAACGGACAATCTTTTTACCATTTACTGCTGTAATTTTATCACCTGCTTTTAAACCAATGTCCCGTCCGATCTTCCCCGGAACTATGCCATATTTTACACTTTGATTCGGGATATAGCTTTCGCCATATTTAATCGTCAGCATCCAGAAAATAAAAATCCCAAGTAAAATATTCACGGTTATGCCGGCCAGCATTACAATTAAACGTTGCCAGGCCGGTTTGGAACGAAACTCCCAGGGCTGCGGCGGGCCTGCCATTTGATCGGTGTCCATAGATTCATCAATCATTCCGGCTATTTTTACATAACCGCCCAACGGCAGCCACCCAATGCCATATTCCACACCTTTGTAATTGTATTTAAACAAGCTGATGTTCCAGGCATCGAAAAACAAATAAAATTTTTCTACTTTGATACCAAAAGCGCGGGCTGCAAAAAAATGTCCTGCTTCATGCAAGATCACCAGGATTGATAAGCCGGCGATCAACTGGCCAATCATAATTAAAACGTTCATATAAAATCTTTCAGTTTGTTGATGCTGTTTTTATGCACCTTTTTTTAATATTAAATTCCGGGCCAAGGTCCTTGTTTCAAAATCGGTGTTCAGGTAATCTTCCAGCCCGGGTTGTTTTTGCAGTTTAATGCGCTGCGTACATTCTTCAATCAGATCACTCATTCCTAAAAAACTAACCTGTTCTTTTAAAAATCCTGCAACAGCAATTTCGTTTGCTGCGTTAACAATGCAAGGCATATTTCCGCCCGTATCCAATGCTTCAAAAGCCAGGGCTAAATTACGGAAAGTTTTCAGATCCGGCTGCTCAAAGGTAAGAAACGGAAAATCGGCAAAGCTAAAACGTGTAAAATTGTTTTTTATTCTTTGCGGATAAGTTAAAGCATATTGGATCGGCAGTTTCATATCCGGCAAACCCATTTGTGCTTTTACAGAACTGTCTTTAAACTGCACCAAAGAATGGATGATGGATTGCGGATGCACGATCACTTCAATTTGATCAGCCTCCAGGTTAAACAGCCATTTTGCTTCGATCACTTCCAAACCTTTGTTCATCAGGGAAGCAGAATCAATCGTGATCTTTGCCCCCATTACCCAGTTCGGATGTTTTAAAGCTTCGTTTTTGGTTACCGAGGAGAGGAAAGCCGTATCTTTCCCGCGGAAAGGGCCGCCCGAAGCAGTCAATATAATTTTTTCTACCGATTGCGGTTCTTCTCCTGCCAGACATTGAAAGATGGCCGAATGCTCAGAATCAACGGGCAAAATTTTAACCTGATTTTCCCTGGCCAGTTTCATTACCAATTCCCCGGCAACCACCAGCGTTTCTTTGTTTGCCAACGCAATATCTTTTCCGGCCTTTATCGCGGCAATAGTAGGCTGCAAACCGGCAAAACCTACCAAAGCGGTTAAAACCAGGTCGATTTCGGGAGCGGTAACGATGTCAATTATGGCCTGACTTCCGGCCATAACTTGTACCTGCGTATGTTGTAATGCTTCTTTTACCGTATAAAATAAGTTGTCTTGGCCAACTACCACATACTCGGGCAAAAATTCCAGTGCTTGTGTAATCAGCAGATCTGCATTGGATTGCGCCGTAAGTAAACAAGCACGAAAAAGCTGTGGGTTTTCCCGGACCACCTGTAAAGTTTGCGTTCCGATGCTGCCCGTTGAACCTAAAATAGCAATACTTTTCAAAGGTTTGGTTTTATAATAGGTTTGATTTTATAGGAATTTGAATAAAATGTAAGTAACCTGCCGATGCTTCTTTTATCGTGCAAAAATCTACATTAAAATATAACTTTCCAACACTTGGGCAATTGCGCGGCCGTTTGCCAAACGCGGGACTTTATTTTGTCCGCCCAGCTTGCCCTGCATCCGCATAAAATCAATAAAAGCATTCTTTTTTAACAAACGTATTTTTAGGTGCTGTAAGATTTTCCCTTTGATCAGATCGGCATAATAAATATTTTTTTGCTGTAGGATTACATCTACTTTTTTGCCGAAAGCGATCAAATCTTCCGGCGGTTTGCCAAATTCAATAAACCATTCATGAAAAGGAAGTTCGCCGGCGGGAGGGTTTACCTGCGGCGCAACTGTAAATTCAATGATCTCCAGGCCTTCTTCTTTTGCAACCTGCATCAATGCCTGCTCTACTTCCTCCCCGATCACATGTTCGCCAAAAGCAGAAATGAAATGTTTGATGCGGCCTGTCACAACAATTTTATACGGATTGATGGAGGTAAATTTTATGGTATCGCCCAAACTGTAAGCCCATAAACCTGCATTGGTATTTAAAATCAAAGCATAATTTTTATTCAATTCGATTTCTTTTAGGTTGAATCGAACCGGGTTTTCATCAAAATAATTCTCCGCAGGAATAAACTCGAAGAACATGCCGGCATCTGCAAGCAATAACAACTCATTGCTTTTTTGTGAATCCTGGTAAGCGATAAAGCCTTCGGAAGCCGGATAAGTTTCGATGGAATCAATGGCAAAACCAATACTTTCTTCAATTTTGGCGCGGTAAGGCTGATAATTTACGCCGCCATAAACGAACAATTTGAAGTTTGGGAAGATGTCTTTGATCTTTTTTCCGCCTGCTTTTTCTGATAGACGGTCGAAATACATCTGGCACCAGGGCGGAATGCCGGAGATCAATGTCATATCTTCCGTTATTGTTTCTTCAACAATGGCATCTATTTTTGCCTCCCAATCTTCCATTCGATTGACGGCATCACCCGGCATCCGGTTCTTCAACAGATATTTTGGAACGTGATGCGCAACGATCCCGGATAATCTTCCAATAAAAATCCCGGCTTTGGTTTGCAATTCCGGGCTTCCCTGTAAAAAAATCATTTTTCCATCGGTAAAAGAAGCATTGCCGGTTTCGTGGATATAATTGAGCAAAGCGTTTCTTGCGGCACGAATATGCTCCGGCATGGAATCTTTGGAGATCGGAATGTATTTTATACCCGAAGTTGTGCCCGAAGTTTTAGCAAGATAAGCAGGTTTGCCGGGCCAAAGCACGTTTTCTTCTCCCCGGGCTACACGGTCAATATATGGTTTCAGCTGCTCGTAATCCCTGATGGGAACGCGCTTTTTAAAATCTTCATAATTGCGTATCCCCTCAAAACCATGATCCTGGCCAAATGCTGTTTTTGCACCTGTTTTTATGAGTCCGTCAAAAATCTGATCCTGAAACTTCAGTGCATTTTTGCGCAACTTATTGATCTGTAAGGAAATGAAAAAGGCAAAAGGTTTGCTCAATGCTGCTTTTATGCCCATAAAATCAGTATGTTTCTGCTACCTCATCATCAACATCCAAATTACTAAAAACCAATTTGCGGTAAGTAACAATCAAAACCACGTTTACAAACGGATATAAAATCAGTATGGCTTTCCCGATCAGCACAAAACCAACAACAATTACCAGCACTATAATACCCAGCAAAGCAAGTAAATGCAGCAGGTGCGATTTGGTAAGCAGGCGGCTTTGGCGCAGGGATTCTATCGGGCCGGAATTATCGTCCACAATAAAACAGGCGCAAAACATGTAGCGCAATGCGGCATATAAAATCAGCATCACTTCGAGCACTTGTACAACCTGCATAATGTTTTCCGGATAATTTTGCAGGCCTTTTTCAACCAAAAGGTTCAGGGTCACGATAGCAAAAGCGAGGAAAAGACAAATGGCAATAAAACTGAATACCATTTTTATCGAAGGCACCAACTGTGAAAACTCAAACTCGTAAAATTCATTGTCAATCAAGGTAAAAATCAATTTATACAAACCTAAAGTTGCATAAGTTTGAATGACCATCAGTACTAAAAAAACCAGGAATTCGGTAAACTGATCTGTACCAACATCCGCAAAAGCATTAAAAAACTGAACCACGCCCAGCATTACGGTAACAATGGCCGAATAAATAACGATGGTCAGGAAATTTTTTTTAATAACATCCCATGCAGTTTTAAATGTTTCTGCAATGGAAAATGGATGGTACATAGTTATTTATAAATGTTTAAAATTATTCGTTTCCAGAAATCCTGCATGAAACCAAGCCCGTAAGCGGTTAGCTGAACAAAAGCGGCAAATATGCTCAAAAATGCAACTTTTGCTGATTTATTGCTAATCCAGGAGTGGAAAAATACTAACAAAATAAATAGTGCCAGCATAAAATTGCATAGTCCTGCCATCGGCCAGTTGAACAAGTTGGCTATTAAAGAAAAAAACAACCCCAGCGTAAATACTGCCGGAAAAAAATGTACCGCTTTCAATCCGGAAGGAAAGAATTTATAAATGTTGATGCGCGCCCGGCCAAAGAAATGGATCTGTTTGTAAAACTGGAGGAAATTGCTGCGGCGTTTATGGTAAACTTTTGCTTCTGGAATTAAGCCTGTTTTAAAACCTAATTGATGTATCCGGATGCTCAACTCAATGTCTTCTCCTGAACGCGTGATGATGAAACCGCCCGTTTTCTCGTAAACCTTTCCCGACAAACCCATGTTAAAACTGCGCGGATGAAAATCGCCGATATGCTTTTTTCCTCCCCGGATGCCGCCTGTGGTAAAAGGCGAAGTCATGGAATAACTGATGGCTTTTTGTATGGGTGTAAAAGAAGGATGTGCCGCATCCGGACCTCCATAAGCATCGAGATTTTGAGCGATGATTTCCCGGTTTACAATTTCCAAATAGTCGGGCGGGATGAGGCAATCCGAATCAAAAATGATAAAGTAATCGCCTTTCGCCCTTTCAAAACCAAAGTTGCGGCTAAAGCCCTGTCCTTCGTTTGGTTTAACATAATACTTTAAGTCAAGATCATCTTTAAAATCTTTCACAACCGCTGCCGCATCCCGTGTTGATCCGTCTTCAATCACCAAAACCTCAAAAGCTTTATAGGTTTGCAGAACCAAAGTTTCCAGCAGTTCGCGGATTTCCTGCGGACGGTTGTAAAGGGGAATGATAACGGAAAAAAACATGAATTAACAAGGATGTTGGTAGATTTATAAATGTAAAATGTAACTACAAATCATCCCCCTAACCCCCTTTGAAGGGGGAAGTATGATGCCTACCCTTCCAGCGTTTATTCTTTTAAATAGATGACGTTTGCAGGTTCCCCCTTTAAAGGGGGCAAGGGGGATGACCTTCATAATTCTTTATATATTTTTATACCTAAAAGAAGCATCAGCCAAAAAGTTTAGATAGTTTTATCAATCTGGTAATGATTTCTTTCAGGAGAATTCCTGGAGATCATCTCTGCAACAAAACCGGTTAAAAACAATTGAGAGCCTAAAATTACAGCCACAATAGCGATATAGAACAGCGTGTTATCTGTTACATTGCGGTACTTCACATGGTTGGCAATATCATACAATTTAGAACCAATTAACCCAATCATAATGCCTAAACCGGTTAAAAAGCAAAGTGTGCCCAGCGTTCCGAAAAAGTGCATGGGCCGTTTGGAAAACTTGCCGACAAAAAATATGGACAACAGATCCAGAAACCCATTGATAAACCGGCTGAAGCCAAACTTGGTTACACCATATTTTCTTGGACGATGTTCTACAACCTGTTCCGTAATCCGGGTAAAACCAGCCCATTTGGCCAACACCGGGATGTAGCGGTGCATTTCGCCATAAACTTCTATGTTCTTCACCACTTCTTTGCGGTAAGCTTTCAGTCCGCAGTTAAAATCATGCAGGTTATGAATCCCCGACATGCTCCTTGTTGCCGCGTTAAATACTTTTGTAGGGATGGTTTTACTGAGCGGATCATAACGTTTTGCTTTCCAGCCCGAAACCAGATCGAATTTTTCCTGCGTGATCTTCCGGTACAATTCCGGGATTTCCTCCGGCGAATCCTGCAGATCGGCATCCATTGTGATAACCACGTTTCCTCTTGTGGCTTCAAAACCAACATTCAGCGCAGCAGATTTACCATAATTGCGCCGGAATTTAATGCCTTTGATGAATGGGTTTTGTTCATATAAAGCTTCAATCACTTCCCAGGAGTTATCGTTGCTGCCGTCATCAACCAGGATAATTTCATACGTATAGTCGTTTGCCTTCATCACCTGCCTGATCCAATCCGTTAGTTCGGGCAGCGATTCTGCTTCATTAAACAAAGGAATAACTACTGAAATGTCCATTCTCGCTTTCAAATCGGCGGTTTGTACCGCCATGCTTCTTTTATCGGTTAAATTATTGTTTTTGCTGAGGAACATAAACCGGAGGATCATTTTTAAACAGTGCGCCAAAGATGAGCGAAGCCAGGAACAGCAGCACCACCACAATACCGAAGCTTTGCACAAATCCCCAAATGCCTGATTTTTGCCGCTCGTTAAAATCCTTCCGCAGGCCTTGGGTTTCCTCGTTGATATGCTGCCGGCTAATGCCCTGCTCTTTCCTTATTTCTGCTTTTACCGATTCTATTTTGTTTTCAAGGTTTAAATCGGTTCCGGGCTCGATCACTTTTGAAAACAACAGAAATCCGAAGAAAAAAATGAGATAAGAAGTTAAAAACATGACGAATATACCAGAAGCTGCCTGCCTTAAATGCCAGTAACCGCCAATTCTTTCGCGCAGGTGCAAACAAAGCAAAACTGCGGCAACAATGGGCAGCAAGTTGGTGAACAACAGCGGACTAAAAGCTGTAACCCAGGTAGGCGTGTTTACTTTAATCATCAAATAGTAGGAAATAAGGTGCAGCGTTAAAATGACAACGCCCAGCACAGCACCATAAATAGCACCTTTAATCCTGATTTGCCGGTTTAGATCCTGCACCATCTTGATAAACCGCTTTAATTAAAGTTGAGCATAATTTTCAGGACCGGCAGGTCAAATTCCGGGTCAACTGCATTTGCTGCTGCGGCTGCTTTGGTTTCCTCTGCAGGATCTGTATCGTAAAAGAAGCACATGATCGGGTAAAAAAGCTCTTTTATTTCTTCATCGTCAGATAGGTTGCGGGCAACGTTTCTTATTTCTTCAATACCGCTGTCCATCAAAATCTGGTTGGCAATAATGGGTTCGTAAATGCGGTGCTCATCCTGAAACTCGTCTTCGTCCACCAGCAAAAACTCGGTTAAATAATCGTTCAGTTCCGGCTCAATGTCTTCATCTTCACACTCGTTCAGGTACAATAAAACGTTGAGCATTTCGGTGCCGCGATCCAAAGTTTCTTCTTCGATCTTTTCCCATTCCGGCGAATCCAGGTAATCTTCGTCCAGCTTTTTAACATCGGCACTAAAAAAATTGACCAGCAGCAGATCAAAAAAGACTTCTCGTAAATGTTCCAGTTTTGGATTGGAATTGAAAACCTCGTCCATGGCTTTTACTTTTTGCAAAAACGTCAGGTCAGATTCAAAAACCGTCATCAATTCGCCTTTTACCGGTTCTGTATTGTTCGGGTTTACCGGTTTAACGTATTTAAACGCAGCTTCGATAGCCTTTTTTATTTTTGGGTCAATCATGGTTATGCAGATTTATAAATTTGATTATTGTTGATGGCAATGAGTACTTTTCCTGTCATTTCCTGTCCTAAAAACGGCGAGTTGAAAGATTTGGACAAGTTATTCCCGCGCGTGTAAACCCACTTCATTTCCGGGTTTAGCAAAACCAGATTTGCTGTTTCCCCTTCGGTGACGGATGCTTCTTTTATGCCTAATATTTTACGTGGACCAATGGCCATTTTTTCGATGATCAGTTTCAAGTCCAAACCAGCTTGTACCGCCAGCGAAAAGGCTGTTTGCAAACCGATCATGCCAAATTCGGCCACTTCAAACTCTACTTCTTTAAATTCAGTTTCGTGCGGTGTATGTTGCGAAACAATGGCATCAACCGTTCCGTCGCGCAAACCTTCCAGCAGTGCGTCCACATCCTGCCAGATGCGCAAAGGCGGTTTCACTTTGTACATGCTGTCGAAGTTCATCAGGGCTTTATCCGTCAAAATTAGATGATGGGCAGCCACATCGCAGGTAACTTTCAACCCTTTTGCTTTTGCCCGGCGGATCTGCTCAACCGCACGCGCAGTGGAAATGGTTGTAAAATGCAGTTTGGAATTGGTGTATTCGGCCAAATACAGATCGCGGGAGATCATCAGTTCCTCGGCCAGTGCCGGGATACCTTTCATGCCCAGCAAAGTGCTTACTACGCCTTCGTGCACTTTTGCTTTTCCGGCGATGGAACTGTCTTCGGGATAAGAAAAAACCAATCCTTCAAAACCTTGTGCATACAATAGGGCGCGTTCCATCAATCCTGCATCTTGAACAGGGTGGTTTCCGTCTGTAAAAGCCAAAGCACCGGAAGTGTGCATATCGTACATTTCGGCCAGGTCTTTTCCCTGCGTTTTATAAGAAATAGCGCCCAGCGGATACACATCCACCAAATTTCCACGGGATTGGTTGAGGAGATACTGTACTTCGGATTTGGAATGGACAGGAGGCTGCATGTTGGGCATCAAAGCTACGCCGGTAAAACCACCGGCTGATGCTGCCCGCGTACCGGTTTGCATATCTTCTTTGGTTTCCAGCCCCAACTCACCAAAATTACAGTTCAAATCAAAAAAACCGGGTGCTAAACAGCAGCCTTTTCCATCTATTATTTCTGCATCCGTTTGAATATCGGCAGCAATCCTGATAATTTTTCCGTCTTCCACCAAAACATCCCTTACCTGCCCGTTAAAAGCAGAACTTGGATCAGTCAGGGTAACAGATTTAAAAAGCAAGTTCATTGATGTTATGCTTGTATAATTATTGGGGGTTAAACTGCTACAGTTGTTTGCTGCCAGTTCACTTTATAAAACCGGATCAGCAGCACTTCGGCCGCCAAAAAGAGCAGTGCCAAAATTAGGCAAAGTTTCCATAACTGTGTGCCCGAATTTACTTCTGCCACCTGCTTTGTTAAAGATAAACCTCCGGCTGGTAAATACGATACTGTTTTTATGGCAGAAAAATCAGTGTTCAGTTCCTGGTCCGTCAAATAATCCAGGTCCGATTCCTGCCGGTTGTCATTAAAAGCAATTTGCGCCAGAACGCTGTCTTTTCGCGTCAATTTATAGTTTCCGGTTTCGCGGACCTGGTCGGCCACATAAAGTACCGTGTTTCCGTTAACCTGACGAACATCCGGAATTAAAGAAATTTGTCCTTTTTGCAGATGCAAGGGCTGCTCATCCATTTTGGCAAAAGGAGCGGTCTCCAGCAATTCATTTTCCCCCAAAGTATAAAACAAAGGCTGGTTGTGTCCGCTCAGCAAAGCCATCCGGAACAGCAAAGGCACAAAAAGCGCATGTTGCTGTAAGTTGCTAAAACTTTCATCCGCAGGAACAGCAGACAGATAAACTTTGCCTTTGCCGCTGTTGTAAACGCTGAGAAAAGCTGTTTTGCCGGGAAGTTCCAGCAGGTTGTTTCTCAAATTGCGCTGGCCGGAACCCATCACATAATATTTTTTGATTTGCGGCAGGTCCGGGTTTTCGGGCATCTTTTCAAAAACATCTTTAAAAAGCGGATTTCTTAAATTGATAACAGTAACTTTCGTGTTTTCTGTAATTAGTTTTTCCGGGAAATCTGCACCAATTGGTTGCAACAGGTTTTTGTAGGAAGTTAGGTTTGCATCCGCAGCCGGAAAAACCACCAACGTGCCGCCTTGCTTCACGTAGTTTTGCAATTGCTGCGCCAATCCTGCGGATACTTCTTTTACATCGCTAAAATAGATGACCGGATAACGGTTTAAAGCAGCATAATTAACGTTGCCAGCGGCAGAAAAATCAGCCTTAAAAAAAGCATCGGAAGCAAACACAGCATTTAAAAAACGGTTTGGGACCTGGTCTGCAATTTGCAAAACCGGCAGCTGCTGCCGCACTTGAAAGGTGAAGTAAAAATGGTTATCAAAAGTAACGGGGTTATCATTTAAACTGATCTCGCCTTTTTGCCAGCCAGCTTTTAGTCCCGAAAATTTTAAAGTGTCCTGCCGAACGCTTTTCGCGTTCAGGTCATAACTTCCCAAAGCTTTTGTTGCTCCGCTGATCATCAATTTTACCGGAACTTTCTGTGCTTTTTCATTGCCGTAATTATGCAGCCGCACGACTAATTTTTCGGCAGCATTAGGTTGATGCAAAGGCGAAAGCAGCCAAACGGAATCAATTGCGATATTGGGTTGCGGAATGGCTTTGATACGAACCAGTGTAATCTTTGTTTTATTATCTGCCGAAATACTGTTTTTACCCAGGGTTTTTTGGAAATCTGAAATGAGGTAGATGGATGGAACTGGATTTTTTTTCGACTCGAACAAACCCTGTTGCCGGGCGATAATTTGTTGTAAGGTCCTGCTTTGCGGACTGATCTTTACTTCATCCACCGCCTGGTTAAATTCGTCGCGGTTGAGGAAGCGTTGCTGCCTGCCTTCAAAATCCTGCGTGATCAGTTGGAAACGATCATTGATTCCATAAGCAGAAGCTATTTCCTTTGCGCGCCTCTTGGCTTCATCCAGCAAAGAACCTTCGCGGTTAAGCGTTTGCATAGAGTAAGAATTATCTACAAAAATACTGACCGCCTGTTGCTTGCCCACATTTTCCTGATTGCCCGAAGGTAAAAATGGCCGTGCAAAAGCCAGCACCAAAAAAGCCAGCGCCAGCAAACGAGCCGCCAGGATCAACCGGTTTTTAAGGTTGCTGCGCGAAGATTGCTGCTTCTGCACATCCTTTAAAAACTGAACGTTGGAGAAATAGACCTTTTTGTACTGCCGGAAATTGAACAGGTGGATGATGACCGGAATGGCCAGCGCAAGCAAAGCAAACAGAAACCCGGGATAAAGGAATGCCATGGATGTTTCAAAGATAAGGTTTTTGAGGATTGTGGCTTTAAGAGCTTTTATTATTCTGCTATTTAAAAATCTCAGAATTGCAATAATCCTTCAATTTGTTATCTGCCGCCTAAAAGGTATTCGTTTACTACTTTGCTTTTGTTAATCAGGATTGATAATCCTACACAAACAGCAATAATTGTAGCTGTTAAAAAAGGTGTATAGATAAAATTATATAGGATCGGATCATAATGCAGTGCTAATAAATACAAGTACGGGTTAAAAAAAGAGCTTATAAAGTATATCCCTAAAGTATTTCTACCTAAAATTTCAAATACTTTTGAATTGGGTAGTTTTTTTACCAAGGCCATGAATGTTAAAATACCTGCAAAGCCGGCAATGTATCTGTAACAATCGTTGTACATACCTTTAAGATCTTGCACTTTGGTTGCCATTAAAGTAGTATATATATAATACTCACTTTTCCAGAAATACCACATAGCAACAAATACAACAAAGGATGATATAAATACAATGTTGTTAGTTCTTAAAGCATATTTGTGAACCAGATATCCAGCAAAAAAATAGGGAATCATATACTTTATGTAGAAAAACCCCAAGTCATTCGGGAGCAAAACAATGATTAAGAAAAGTAAGAAGTAAGCAATTAAACTGTCTTTAAATAGCTTATTGATAATTATATTACAGAATGAGCATATCAGTAATGACCAAATAAACCAGAAAAAGAACGGTAAGTTGTAGATATAATTTTTGACCCATTGGATAGGCGAATGGGATAACCCCCAGCGAAACACCATTAAAAAAAACAGCGACCAGATTAAAAATGGAACTAAAAGCTGTTTGATCCTGCTGCTGATCAGATCTTGTAAACTTCTTTTATGAATGCTGAAATAATAAAGGTATCCGCTTACTGCCATAAAAAAAGGCATGTGAAAAGCGTAGATCATTTCAAACAACCGGTTGTTTAACACATCATGTTGAGTACAAAACTGAATGCAATGGCCCCAAATCACTAATATAATCGCTAATCCTTTTAACTTATCTATAAACAGGTTTCTATTCACTTATTTTTAACAGCTACGGCAATATAATTTTCCTGCATCAATTATACTAAATCGAAATTCATTATCAGTGGAAATGGAAGAAAACGTTTTTTTATTTAATACCCGCATAACGGGTTTCAAGCATCTATACAATAAAAATTAGTACTTTTTCTGTTGAGCCATCCCGTCTTTACAAAACAATCTACCGCAAAAATTATTTCATTGCATATAATTTACCTGTAAAAGAAATATATGCAAGTTTCCGACAACACGATTTTAATAACCGGGGGCACATCAGGCATTGGTTTGGCTTTTGCCGAAGGATTTATGGCAGCAGGCAGTAAAGTGATCATTTGCGGCAGGCGCGAAGAACGATTAAAAGCGCTGCGCGAAAAGCATCCTGATCTGATTACTAAAACCTGCGATATTTCCAAAGCTTCCGAGCGCGAAGTTTTAGCTCAGTGGGTTTTGCAAAACCACCCGGAAACAAATATTTTGATGAATAATGCCGGCATTCAACTATTAACAGATCTAACCAAACCGGTAGATTTAAACCGCATACAATCAGAAATAGAAACGAATGTAGTAGCACCCATCCATTTAACTTCTTTGCTTGCGCAGCACTTAAGCACGAAAGCTAATGCCGCTGTGATCAATATTTCTTCCGGCCTGGCTTTTGTACCGCTTGCTTTTATGCCGGTTTATTGCGCTACCAAAGCTGCTGTGCATTCGTTGACGCTTTCGCTGCGGCATCAGCTTAAAAATACTTCGGTCAAGGTTTTTGAAATCGCCCCGCCATCTGTAGATACCGAATTAGGGCACGACCGCCGGGAAGATAAAACGCAATCGCATGGAGGAATACCGATTGCCGATTTTATCACAGAAGCGATGGAAGCTTTAAAAAACGATGTTTTTGAAGCACCGATCGGGATGTCAAAAGGTTTACATGCCCAGCGGGAAGCACTTTTTGAGCAGATGAACAATCAGGTGCAATTACCGGTAAATCACGAACAATAAAACGTAAATTGAGCCTCGAATTTAAATTATCTAACATGAAAAAATTATTTACCATACTTCTTTTAGCAGGTATTTCTTTGCAAAGTTTCGGTCAATCTGTTGGCAATCCCCCGGCTTTAACTTCCATCAAAGAAGCTGATTTACGAAAAGACATTTTTGAACTGGCAGGCGATGCTTTCCGCGGAAGGAGGGCCGGAACGCCGGATGAATTACGTGCGGCTGTTTGGGTAGCGCAAAAAGCCATGGAAGCCGGTTTGAAACCCGCAGGCGATGATGGCACGTACTTCCAATTTTATAACCTTAAAAGAAGCATCGTGGCCGGTAGCGGAACCTTTTCCATCAACAATAAAAATCTGGAATTGTGGAAACAGGTTTGGCCAACGCAACCGGTAGAAACCTATCTGAACGGAACCGTTGTATGGTTAAATTCGATGGCGGACACCACGAAAGATTTGCAGGGAAAAGTAGTGGCCATGAAAATCATTCCGCCAACACCTTTGCCGGTTTCCTGGATAAGTTTGTGGGGATTGCGTTATACTTCGCTTGCGATCCGGCAGCAAAGTATAGTTTTACGAAGGAAAGGCGCGTCAGCGATAATTTTAGTGGCCGATCAGCAAACGGAATCTTCCTTAGGTTTTGTTGGCCATAACTATCAGGAAGGGCTGTACCAGTTGGAAGGAACACCTGCACCAAACGTAAAACCTATTCCAATTATCGTTACTTTAGGTACTTTTGCCAATGATTTTCAGCAGGCAAACGCTATGGTTAAAGCTGATTTTCGGACGGAAGTTTCTTTATACCCATCCGTAAATGTGGTGGCAAAAGCAGCAGGGACTGACCCTCAACTGAAAAACGAATACGTGCTGTTCAGCGGCCATCACGATCATGACGGTGTTGGCGTGCCGGTTGACCGTGATTCGATCTGGAACGGTGCCGATGACAATGCTTCTGTTACGGTCGGGATGCTGGCTATTGCCCGAGCCTGGGCTGCAAAACCGGGAAAACGTTCGGCTCTGTTTGTTTGGCATGGCGCAGAGGAACGCGGTTTGCTGGGTTCGCGCTGGTATACCGCCCATCCAACCGTAAAAAAAGAAGCCATCGTAGCAGTATTAAACGGAGATATGATCGGGCGAAATGCGCCGGATTCTGCTGCTTTATTGGGCACCACTTCGCACAAAAACTCTACGCAGTTGGTGGATATGGCCATGAAAGCCAACCAGCAGCAAACACATTTTAAAGTTGATTTTTCATGGGACGATGCCAAGCACCCGGAAAACTGGTATTTCCGCAGCGATCATTTGCCTTATGCACAAGCTGGTATTCCTGCTATCTTTTTCACCACTTTGCTTCATGCTGATTATCACACACCAAAAGACGAACCTTCGCGGATTGATATTGTTAAGTTAGCAAAGATGTCAAAATGGATGTATGCAACCGGCTGGATGGTTTCGCAAACGCCTCAAAAACCCGCTTTTGAAAAACCGCAATAACGACTAATATTGATAGATCAATTAAAACTTCCTGAAGTCTGGCTGCGCGGTCCGGTGCCGGGTCTTCCGGTTTTGCTTCAACCGATTGCTTTTGCTTTGATGCAAGCCCGGGAAGATGTAAATGAAATGACCCGCAATTTTTCTGATAATTTGCTTTACGAACGACCCGGAGGTGCAGCTTCCGCAGCTTTTCATCTGCAACACTTAACCGGCGTTCTTGATCGGATGTTTACTTATGCCGAAGGAAAAGCGTTAACAGAAAAGCAATTGGAATGGCTAAACATGGAAGGTAAAAACCAGAACCAGAATTACGCTGTCCAGGATTTGGTCAACTTTTTCAACAATCAAATAGCAACTTCCATTCAAAAATTGCGCGAAATAAATTTAGAAACTTTAACCGAACCGCGAGGCGTTGGCCGCAAGCAATTGCCTTCCACTGTTTTTGGTTTGCTGGTTCACTCCGCTGAGCATACGCAGCGGCATGTCGGCCAGCTTTTGGTAACGGTTAAAGTTTTACAAGCACCAATTTTTAGGCGGTAAAAGAAGCATTGCTCAACTGTTCCAGAACTCGAATTTTTTGTTGGTAAAAATAGCTTTCGGGATCATCGCGTTTACGCCCACCGTTTGGTCAACCACTTGCGTTACTTCAAAATCCACAGCGGTACTGGCGATAGACAAAGCTTCGTTAAAAGTAAAACCCAGATCATCTTTGATAAAATTGCAGGCAGCCAAAGTTGCGTTTTTCATGGCCTGGCGCAGATCTTTATCTAAACCAATGGCAATAAAATGTGTAGGCGTTTCTGCGCGTGGCTGCGTGATTTTTTTATCTTTATGGATCACAAATTTCGCAACCAAAGTAAGCGAAGCTTCTATTGCCACGCCGCTTACTTCGCCTGTTCCCTGTGCGGTATGGCAATCGCCGGTCGTGAACAATCCCCCCGGAACGGAAACCGGCAAAAACAAAGAAGTGCCTTTAACCAAACGTTTCAAGTCTAAATTGCCTCCATAAAAAGCAGGCGGAATAGAGCTTACCCGTCCTAATTCTGCCGGAGGCGAAAGCGCCATCACGCCAAAAAAAGGTTTTAGCGGAATTTGAACCCCCTCTTTAAAAGAAGCAAAATTTTTCTTCTTGTCGTACCGATACACAAAAGCTTCGGGTGTTTTTACGTCATCCGGAATGGCACCGCCGCCCGGCCACACGCTGTTTACGCCATAATTGCTGCGGATCAAAATATCCAGGATCTGTACTTCCAGCATATCGCCCACTTCTGCCCCTTCAATAAAAACAGGACCGGTTAAAATATGTCCGCGCAAACCCGAAGGTTCCGGTTTGATCGTTTTCAGGATGGTGATGATCTCCTGGGCATGTTCGTCAATCGGTAAGTTATTCTTCTGGTAAAATTCTTCCGGGTTTTTCTTATTGATACCCACCGTGTTGATGGTTTCTATCGCCACGATTTGCCCGGCTTTTACGGTTGCTACCGGCTTTACATCTGCCCCGTAAAAACCATTGACCATGTTTTCCGGTATCGTCCGGATCGTGATATCCGGTTTTAAAGCTGCTTTTTCTGCCGATGCTTCTTTTATCGGTATAATTTCATTAAAAACGGAAGCACTTGCCGTTAAACTTCCGGCTGTTAACGCTGCAATTCCGCCTAAACTTGTTTTTTTGATAAAATTACGGCGTGAATTTTCTGAATGCTGATGTTGTAAGTTTTTATTCATGGGATTTAACTTTTAAAAGCTACATATTTCTAAAAGTAAACATTTATATCCATCGGAAAAGTATTTTCTATGATAAAAACTATTCAAACATCATATTTTAATAATTGTATCTTTAACCATGTCTGCAACACCACTACAAGAAGCATTTTCCATGTTCGACGCTTACAATGCAACTGACACAAACCAGGAAGAATTTGAAGGAAAAACCTATCCAAAAGAAGTATTGTATGCCGAGCGGATGACGAAGAAGCTGAACGATTACGCACCGGAAGCACCGGAATACATGCAACTGGCCGTCCGCTGCCAGCATATTGGCCGCTGGGAAATCGCCCGAAATTCTTATCCGATGGACCGGCCGGGCTATTTGATGTGGAGAAGCCAGCTGAAATTGCACCATGCAAAGATTGCAGAACCGATTTTGAAAGCTTGTGGTTATGACGAAGAAACCATAGAAAAAGTAAAAGCTTTATTGTTGAAAAAGCAGTTGAAGCAAAACCCGGACACGCAATTGATCGAAGATGTGATCTGCCTGGTTTTTGTGGAATATTACTTAGACGATTTTGCCAAACAGCACAGCGAAGAGAAGATGGTGGATATTTTGAAAAAGACTTTGAAAAAGATCTCGCCGCGCGGCATTGAAGAAGCGTTGAAGATCAACATGACCGATGATGTAAAACAGCTGATCCTAAAAGCGGCTTCCTGATCTAATTTCTCATGCAATTCTAATATTGTTTAAAGGAATAAAATGCTTCAAACAAACTTGTGATATTGCAGCTTTTACACAAAACCACAAGAAAATTAAAATGAAAAGAAATGCAACTGCCGTTTGGAACGGTACCGGAAAAGATGGAAAAGGAACATTAAGTACACAAAGCGGCGTATTGAAAGAAAGTCAATATTCCTTTAAAACCCGTTTTGAAGATGGCATCGGCACTAACCCAGAAGAACTGATTGCTGCAGCCCATGCCGGGTGTTTCTCCATGAAATTAAGTTTTAATATTTCTGCAGAAGGTATCACACCGGATGAAATTACCACAAAAGCTGCTGTAAACTTAAACCCGGAAAAAGGCGAGATCGATACGATCCATTTGGATGTAAAAGTAAAAGCAGCGGGTTTGTCACAAGAAAAATTTGAGGCTTTGGTGGCAGATGCAAAAAAAAACTGCCCGGTTTCTAAAGTATTAAAAGCTGCTGCCATTACGATTGATTCTGAATTGCTCGCTTAGCTTTTTTAGTTTAAGAAATAGATTAAATTGAGGCAGAAATGCTTCACTTTTTTGTTTATTGCTGATTTAAATTTAAAAAAGAAAAATTGGTTTACAATCATTCTGCTTTTTTTATCTGATTCAGCTTACAATCAAAACATCAAAAAAACCGAGGTAAAAGAAGTAACCAATAAAGTTGTTAGAAAAATCTTAACTTCTTTGGAAAGCCATACCGTGTTAAGTGGAAAAAAGCTGACGATTAATGTTTTCAAAGTTAGCAACGGTTCTGGCAGCGCACATGTTTTTGGTGATGACGAAGTTTCAGAAACTTACTTTTTAAGCATTACGGATTCCCCGGGTGACGAAAACCTTCTCTTTAAAGTAGCTTCTGTAGGCCCTTTTTATCTATCGAAAATTATTAAACGTACTGATTTAGGTGATACTTATGTTTTAACGCTGGAGCATTTCAATTCCGGTAAAAAACAGGTCCATAAGATTTTATTGGGTTTGAATAAGGTAATTTACCAGTAAATTCCATGCGGACTTTCGGTCTTTCCAACTTTCCGACTTTTCCGTTTTATCTTTGCAGATGATCCTTCCGCAGCAGCATACCATTTTTTCTATTGCAAACGAAGCACAATTTCTGGAAAATGCTTTGCAAATTTTTCGGTTCCAGGCCGAAAATTGTTCGGTTTATAAAACCTATTTATCGTACCTAAACATCCGTCGGCAGGAAATCAAAACGCTGGAAGAAATACCTTTTTTACCGATAGAATTTTTTAAAACACATCCTGTTATCAGCAATAAACAGGAACCGCAGGTTACTTTTACCAGTTCGGGCACAACGGGAATCACAACAAGCCGACACCTGGTTACCGATGTTTCCTGGTATCAAAAAAGCTTTTGCCAGGGTTTTGAGTTGTTTTATGGCGATATCAAAAACTATGCTTTTCTGGCGCTGCTGCCTTCTTATTTAGAACGTTCGGGTTCTTCTTTGATTTATATGGTGGAGGATCTGATCACTGAAACCGAAAATCCCGACAGCGGTTTTTATCTGTACAATGATGAAGAATTGTACCGGAAACTGATTTATCTTCAGCAAAAAAAACAACCAACCGTTTTAATTGGTGTTACCTTCGCTTTGCTGGACTTTATCGAAAAACACCAGCTTCATTTTCCCGAACTGATCATCATGGAAACCGGCGGGATGAAAGGCCGCCGCAAAGAAATGATCCGGGAAGAACTACATCAAACGCTTTGTCAGGGTTTTGGCGTTCCGGCCATTCATTCCGAATATGGCATGACGGAACTGCTTTCGCAGGCTTATTCTTTAGGACAAGGTTTGTTCCATTGTGTTCCCTGGATGAAGGTTTTGATCCGTGACACGAACGATCCTTTCAGCATTCTTCCTAATGGAAAAACCGGCGGCATCAACGTGATTGACCTGGCCAATATTCATTCCTGTTCTTTTATTGCCACGCAGGATTTAGGCAGGCTTTATGAAAACGATGCCTTTGAAGTTTTGGGCCGGTTTGATTTTTCGGACATCCGTGGTTGTAACCTGCTGATTGGTTAGAAACGGATGCTTCTTTTACCGCCTAAAAATCAGTGCGGAAATGCTATTTTTACCGTATAATTATCTTTAAAAATGATCGAACAGTTTCTGAAAGACCAGCAAGAGCCGAAAGCAGTTGAAAAGGTTTATTCCCGTTTAACCGATCTTTTAAACAGCGGCGAAGAAATTATTTATATCGCGGTGCAAAAGAAACCGCTGGTGAATATCACGCCGGATTGCGTGGCCATCACCAACAAACGCATTTTCTTTTTTACAGCTGCCAACCTCGGCCTGTCCATCAAATTTATTGATTTTGTATGGAAAGATGTAATTGAAGTAAAACTAAAAGAAGAAATCCTGGGCGCTGTTTTCAGTATCAAAACTTTAAACGGCGCCGAAACCAGTGTTGATTTTTTGCCAAAAACACAAGCCAGAAAACTCTATCAGTACGGACAGGAACGTGAGCAGGCCGAACGCGAAGAACGCCGCCAGCGCGATTTGGAAGAGAAACGGGCTGCTTCGGGAACCATTTATCCTGAAATGCCCAGATTTACGCCACCCCCACCAGAACCTGTTGCATCTGCACCAAAACTAGTTGAAGAAGTTAAACCTGATGAATTAACAGCTAAGTTAAAAAAGCTTAAAATGCTGTTTGATAACGGTTTAATTACTCAGGAAGAATACAATCAGAAAAAACTGGAATTGCTGAGTGAGTTGTAAGTTATTTTTTAAGGATTAATCCTGCAATTGCAATCATGGCTGCTAACTGGCCAATCCAGAAGATAAACATCCATTTTATAATATCCGATCGTGAATTTGCAATGTCTGTTTTTAATTCTGTTCTCAAATCTGCAATCTCAAGCTTTAATTCATTCCTCACATTTGCAATTTCGATTTTTAAACTATTTATATCTGCCTTTAAATCGGATTTCATTTCGGAAAGATCTTGTTTGGTTGCCAAAACATCTTTTTTAAGATCAAACTGCTTTTCAATTTTAGCTTCAACATATTGAGTTAAAGACTTAGCTTCTTCCTCGCCAATCCTTTCCTTTAATATCTGAAATAATTCTATTTCTGAAACTTGCATATTCAAACTTAAAAAAAATAATCTAATAATGGTTATCCAGCTATCAGCAAAAAGTAGTTCTTCTTCCCTTTTTGTATTACCAAATATTTTTGGTTAATCAAATTTTGTGTGGTAAAAACAGCATCCGGCGATACTTTATTTTTGTTGATGGCCACGCCGCCGCCCTGGATCATTTTTCTGGCCTCTCCTTTTGAGGGGAATACTTTTGCTTTTTCGGCCAGCAGATCAACGACAGAAACACCTTGTTCCAATTCTGTTTTATTGATGTTGAAGTTGGGAACGCCTGCAAATAAAGCTTCTGTTTCTCCGTCGTTCAATTCATTCAAAAATTCTATTCCGATATTTCCGAACAAAAATTCGGACGATTTAATGGCTTTTTCAAATTCCATTTCCCCATGAACACGAATCGTAATATCTTTTCCCAAAGCTTTTTGTAAAATGCGCAAATGCGGCGCAGCCTGGTGTTCCTGTTCTAAAGCTTCAATCTCTTGCTGTTTTTGCAGGGTAAAAATACGTGTGTAACTTTTGGCATCTTCATCGCTGGCATTTAGCCAAAACTGGTAAAACTGGTAAGGCGAGGTTTTTGCCGGGTCCAACCAAATATTGCCGCCTTCGGATTTGCCAAACTTGCTGCCGTCCGCTTTTTTAATCAGTTGTGTAGTTAAGGCAAAAGCTTCGCCCTGCCCTTTCCTGCGGATCAGTTCTGTTCCGGTAACCATGTTTCCCCACTGGTCCGATCCGCCCATTTGCAGCACACAGTTTCTATTCTTCCATAAATAATAAAAATCGTAGCCCTGGATCAACTGGTAAGAAAATTCGGTGAACGACATGCCGGTTTCACCCTCCAGCCGCTTCTTCACCGAATCTTTGGCCATCATATAATTTACGGTGATGTGCTTTCCCGCATCGCGGATAAAACCCAAAAAAGAAAAGTTTTTAAACCAGTCGTAATTGTTTACCACCTCGGCTTTGTTCTCTCCGGAATCAAAATCCAAAAATTTTTCCAACTGTTTTTGGATGCCGTTTAAATTATGCTGTAAAACATCGGCAGACAATAAATTACGTTCCTGTGATTTTCCGGAAGGATCGCCCACCATGCCTGTTGCGCCGCCAACCAGCACAAAAGGCTTGTGCCCTGCGCGTTGAAAATGGATCAGTGTCATGATCTGTGCCAGGCTGCCTACATGCAACGAATCCGCCGTCGGATCAAAACCAATGTAACCCGAAACCATTCCGCTTTGCAGCTTCCCTTCCACTCCTGGCGTCCAATCGTGGAGCATTCCCCTCCAGCGCAATTCTTCCAAAAAATCCATAAATAATTTTGTATTAAAGGCGGCAAAGATAATAGAATCAGGCAAAGGCAGTTTTATAACAATGCTTCTTTTATCGGGTAAAAACACTTATTTCTTTCGTTCCGTTTTGTATATTTACAGGTAATGAACTTTTTGTCGCACTTTTATTTCGACCGGGATTGTAACGATGCTTATCACGTCTTAGGTGCCGTTATGCCCGATTTGTTACGAAATGCGGATAAACAAGCACAAATAAAACCTGAACGCCTGCCTGCACAAAATAATGCAGCGATCAATTCATTGATATTGGGCTGGAAAAAACATTTGGAGGTTGACCGCCATTTTCACTCCTCTGTTTTTTTTAACTATCATTCGCACCAGCTTAAATTATTACTTGTCCCGGCTATTTTAGGTTCGGTGGTAAAACCCTTTTTTTTGGGCCATATCGCGCTGGAACTGATCCTGGACAATCTGCTGCTGACCACGCATACTGTTTTTGCGGATGATTTTTATGACCATTTAAAAAACGCTGAAGAAGATAATATATCCGGCTTTCTGCAGTTAAATGGAATTGATCCGCAAAAATTCTTGTCTTTTTATACTGTTTTTATCAACGAAAAATACCTGCACTCTTACATCAAAACCGACAGCGTGGTGTATGCCCTAAAGCGTATTTGCCAGCGTATCTGGAAAAACCCGTTTACAGAACTGCAGGAAAAAGCTATGGCTGAAGTCGTTAACACTTATATTCAACTTTTATCGGTTGATTTTATGCAGGTTTATTGGGAGATGGAAAGCCTGTTGCAGGAAGCCTGAGCAGCAATTGCCATAAATTTGCAGGTAAAAAAATAAAATCACTTAAAAATCAATCAAATAGCTGAAATATTTTTTTGAGGTAGCTATTAAATTTTTATTTTTGCAATCCAATCTATTTTTGGGAAAAGGAGATAAATTATTTAATGGCAAAAAAACAAGAAGCAGAAAAAGAATTACAAGCAAAACAAGCTGAACTTCAGGACGCAGGAAACCTGCCCGCGAAGAAAGAAAACATTGAATCAGAAGCAGATTCATCACTGATCGAATCCATCAAATCCAATCTGGCACAACCTACCGCCGATTTTGACTGGGACGCCGACGATAAAAAGTTCGGCAATTACTCCAACGAAGACCGCGAAAAAATGGAACACCTGTATGATGGTACGTTCCACTCGATCACCAAAGGGGAAATCATCAGTGGTACAGTGGTTACCATCAACAGCAAAGATGTCGTGCTGAACATCGGTTTTAAATCCGACGGTTTGGTATCTGTATCTGAATTCCGCGATATGCCTGATCTGAAAAAAGGCGATCTGGTGGATGTTTTTGTTGAATCTCAGGAAGATGTTAACGGACAGTTGGTACTTTCACGTAAACGCGCTAAAACCCAACGCTCTTGGGAACGCATTAACGAAGCATTAGAAAAAGACGAGATCATTGAAGGTTATGTAAAAAGCAGGACCAAAGGTGGTTTAATTGTAGATATTATAGGTGTTGAAGCCTTTTTACCAGGCTCTCAAATTGATATTAAACCTATCCGCGACTACGATATTTACGTAGGCAAAACGATGGAGTTTAAAGTGGTTAAAATCAACCACGAATTTAAAAACGTAGTTGTTTCCCATAAAGTACTGATCGAAGATGATCTGGAAAACCAGAAAACTGAGATTGTTGCTAAATTGGAGAAAGGACAAATCCTGGAAGGAACTGTTAAAAACATTACCGATTTCGGTGTATTTATCGATTTAGGCGGTGTTGACGGTTTACTCCACATTACCGATATTTCCTGGGGCCGTATCGAGCACCCGCGCGAAGTATTGTCTTTAGATCAAAAGATCAACGTTGTTGTTTTGGATTTTGACGATGAGAAAAAACGTATCGCTTTAGGCTTAAAACAATTAACACCTCACCCTTGGCAAAGCCTTTCCCAAGACCTGCAAATCGGTTCGAAAGTTAAAGGCCGGATTGTTACCGTTGCCGATTATGGCGCTTTCCTTGAAATTATTCCTGGTGTAGAAGGTTTGATCCACGTTTCAGAAATGTCCTGGTCGCAAAACTTACGCAGTCCGCAGGAATTCCTGAAAGTTAACGATGAAGTGGAAGCACAAGTTTTAACTTTAGACCGCGACGAGCGCAAAATGTCATTGGGAATTAAACAATTAACGCCTGATCCTTGGCAACAAGCCGCTGTCAAATATCCGGTGGGCAGCCAGCACAAAGCAGTAGTTAAAAACATGACCAACTTTGGTGTTTTTGTTGAATTGGAAGATGGAATTGATGGCCTGATCCATATTTCCGATCTTTCCTGGTCTAAAAAAGTAAACCATCCGAATGAGTTTACCAAAGTTGGCGAAACGTTAGACGTTGTGGTTTTAGAACTGGATGTTGACAACCGCAAACTGAGCTTAGGCCACAAACAACTGGAAGAAAACCCTTGGGACACTTTTGAAACGATCTTTAATGTAGATTCTGTACACCAGGGAACGGTTATTAAAGTAACTGATAAAGGTTCTATTGTTGCCTTGCCTTATGGTGTTGAAGGTTTCGTACCAACAAAACACGCCGTACAGGAAGATGGTAAACCATTAAAAACAGAAGATGTTGCCGAATTCAAAGTAATTGAATTTAACAAAGACAGCAAGCGCATTGTTATTTCGCATTCACGTATTTGGGAAGATGCCAGGGCAGAAGCCCGTATGGAAGAATTTGACAAACGTAAAAAAGAAGCAAAAGCCTCTACTGTTGCCGTGAAAAAAGTAAAAGAATCTGTTGAAAAATCAACATTAGGCGATTTAAGTGTTCTGGCCCAGTTAAAAGAGCAAATGGAAGGTGCAGAAAACACTGCAAGCAAAAATGCCGATAAACCGGAAAACAGGTAATTTATCCTCCTTTTTAACATCAAAGCCTCTCCTTTTTTGGGGAGGCTTTTTTTATGCCTATAATTTTGGCAATGCTTCTTTTATCACCTAAAACAACCTAAAAATATTACTTCTTTTAGCGGTATAAACTATACAAACTTACAGGCATAAAAGAAGCATAATGGATTTTTTCTGATATAAATTTAACCGGGTTTTACTGATGCTTCTTTTATCACCTTAAAATCAACGCAGCATTATCAAATAAATTCCTACTTTTGCCAAAACCTACCCGGTAATGCAAAACCTTACACTGCTTGACGGTCCGAAATTTCAGATCACCATCCAACGCTTGTGCCGGCAGTTAATCGAAAACCACAACGATTTTTCCGATTCCGTAATTTTGGGTATTCAGCCACGCGGTCCGCTTCTGGCCAAACGCATTGCAGCAGAATTAAAAACGATATTGCCCGAAGCGGCTATTTTTTCCGGTGATCTGGACATTACTTTTTTTAGGGATGATTTCCGCAGAAGGGAAAACCCGCTGGTTCCAAACCAAACCCGGATTGATTTTATTATTGAAAACAAAAAAGTGATCCTGGTGGACGATGTGTTGTGGACCGGACGCACCATTCGCGCAGCAATGGACGCGATGCTGGCTTTTGGCAGGCCGCAAAAAGTAGAATTATTGGTTTTGGTTGACCGAAGATATTCGCGCCAGTTACCTATTGAGCCGGATTACATTGGCATTCAGGTAGATTCTGTGGCATCACAAAAAGTAATTGTAAGCTGGAAAGAAACAGACGAAGCAGACAAAGTGGTTTTGTTATCAGAAAAATAAACAATGGCCGATCAGCAAAAACTCAGCTCCCGACATCTTCTCGGCATTAAAGACCTCAACCGAAACGACATTGAATTGATCTTTGAAACAGCAACCAACTTTAAAGCGGTTTTAAACCGGCCGATAAAAAAAGTGCCTTCCCTGCGCGATGTAACCATTGCGAATGTTTTTTTTGAAAACTCTACCCGCACCCGTTTGTCTTTCGAGCTGGCGCAAAAACGGCTTTCTGCCGATACGATTAATTTTGCAGCCGCTTCTTCTTCTGTAAGTAAAGGCGAAACGTTAATTGACACGGTAAACAACATCTTGGCCATGAAAGTGGACATGGTGGTGATGCGGCATCCGTATGCCGGAGCAGGTATATTTTTATCGAAGCACATCAAAGCACAAATTGTAAATGCAGGAGATGGCGCACACGAACATCCCACGCAAGCCTTGCTGGATGCTTTTTCTATCCGGGAAAAATACGGCGAAGTAAGCGACAAAAAAATAGTGATTGTGGGCGATATTATGCATTCGCGTGTGGCGCTTTCTAATATTGTCTGCTTAAAACAGTTAGGGGCAGAAGTGATGGTTTGCGGGCCGACAACTTTAATTCCGAAATTTATCGGTTCGCTTGGTGTAAAAGTAGAACACAATCTGATCAAAGCTTTGAACTGGTGCGATGTGGCAAACATGCTTCGTATTCAAATGGAACGGCAGGACATTAAATACTTCCCCTCGCTGCGGGAATACACGATGCTTTACGGTTTGAATAAACAAATTTTGGATTCGTTGAATAAAGAAATTACGGTAATGCACCCAGGACCAATTAACCGCGGCGTAGAAATCACCAGCGATGTAGCGGATAGTAAGCAATCCATTATTCTGGATCAGGTGGAAAATGGCGTTGCGGTACGGATGGCGGTTTTGTATTTGTTGGCCGGGCAGATGTAATCATCAATTATTTTCTAACCATCAATACCAGCTAACTTATAGCAGCGTTACACCTATTGTTTTATGCCTTTACAATTTTTCATGCGGTTATTATCCTCAAGGTATTTAATTTAGCACCCTTGTTATCAAATTTACTATGATAAAAACAGTATATATTTCTACTGCCCTGCTTTTTTTAACCGTGTTTACTTCCCGCGCCCAGCAAACGGCTTATTTTAATTTGTACCGAAATTATAATGCAGCAATGGAATTGTTGGACAAAGGCAAGTATGTTGCTGCTGTAGAGCAATTTCGCCTGGTAGAAGAACCGCGCAATAAGACCAGTAACCAGCCGGTTTTTGAATCGGAAACTTCTTTGCTGAAAGAAAACGCTTACTACTACGAAGCCGTTTGTGCTTTAAACCTGGGGAATGATGATGCCGAAAGCATGTTTCGGCGTTTTATTAAAGAACATCCGGAGAATCCGCTCGCTAAAGTGGCTTACTTCCAGATCGGAAAATCCTACTTCAAACAGCAAAAATACGAGGACGCTTTAAAATGGTTCGACATGGTAAAACCTGCCGAACTGACCGGACGGGAGAATGCAGAATACAATTTCGACAAAGGCTACACGTATTTTGAGCTTAAAGATTACAAAAACGCACAGCTTGTCTTCAGCGAAATTAAAGACCGCAAAACGCCTTATTCTGAAGATGCCACTTACTATTTCGCCTACATCGCTTATCTTAATAAAGATTATCATTTGGCCTTGCTCAATTTTGAGAAACTGAAGAACTCGAAAAAGTACGAAGCCAGCTATCCTTATTATATCTCCGCAGTTTATTATCTGGATAAACGATACGATGATGTAATTGCTTACGCCGTTCCGATCATCAATACAACAAAACAAGTGAACGAAACAGAAATGCTGCGGATTATTGCTGCATCTTATTTTGCAAAAGTGGATTATCCGAATGCCATCAAATATTACGAGCGTTTCCAGGAAGGTGATCAGAATAAAACCCAGAACAACCAGGACAGCTACCAAATGGGCTATGCTTATTTCAAGACCGGCAATAATCCGCGTGCCATCCGCGAACTGGAAAAGCTGATTGACAAAAGCGATATCTACAGTCAGAATGGCAATTATACCCTTGGAAATGTTTTCCTAAAAGTAAACAACAAACAAAGTGCGCGCAATGCTTTTCAGGTTGCTTCGCGTTTAGATTTTGACCGGCAACTACAGGAAGATGCATTGTATGAATACGCCAAGTTATCTTACGAACTGCAGTTTAACAACCAGGCACTGGAAGCCATCCGTTTATATATCAAAAATTATCCGCGTTCTGTTAAGATCAATGATGCCAAAGTTTTACTGGGCGAAATCCTGCTTTCCACCAGCAATTATAAAGAAGCGGTTGACATTTTAGAATCAATAAACAACAGAAATGGGGCGGCAAAAGAAGCATACCAAAAGGTAACTTACTACCGCGGTTTGCAGTTTTACAACGAACGTGCTTTTGAAAACGCAATCGGTATCTTTTTACGGTCATTAAAAGATCCGGTAGATGATAAAATAGAAGCATTAAGTACATATTGGATGGCAGAATCGATGTACGAAGTGCGCAAGTACGGCGAATCGGTTGACAATTTTGAAAAGTTTATGGAGATGCCGGCCGCAAAACAAACCAGTGTTTACAACTATGCCAATTATGCTTTGGGCTATGCTGCTTTTGGGGATGAAAAATACCAGAAAGCCGCCAACAACTTTGAGCGTTTTATACAAGGCGGCGAACGCGACAAGAACACCGTGAATGATGCAACCCTGCGTTTAGGCGACAGTTATTTTGTACTGAAGAACTATGGCCGGGCGAACGAATACTACAACCGTATTTTATCCCAACATGCACAGGGCGAAGATTATGCCTTGTTTCAGCGTGGAATGATCCAGGGTTTGCAAAATCAATTGGATACCAAGATCGGCACTTTGCAAAGCCTGCTTCAAAAATTTCCAACTTCAGATTATGCCGATGATGCCAGCTTTGAATTGGCTTATACTTACTTCCTAAAAAACAACGGCGACCAGGCACGAACCGATCTGACGGCAATGATCCAGAAGTATCCGCAAAGCAGTTATGTGCCGCGCGCTTTGGTTACCATTGGTTTGATTGATTACAACGCCAACCAGGATGAACCAGCGTTGGAAGCTTTTAAAAGAGTGGTAAAAGATTATCCGGCAACAGATGAAGCCAGGCAATCCCTCAAACAAATAGAAAAAATTTATACTGATAAAGGCGATGCCAAAACCTTTATTGATTATGCTGCAACTACGCCGATTGGCAATTACAGTTCTGCCCAGCAGGATAATATTATGTTTACCGCAGCCAACAATTTATATCTGCGTGGTGATTTTGCCGGAGCCGTTAACGCGGTAAATGCTTATTTTGATAAGTTCCAAAAACCGGTGAATGACAAGCAGGCACGTTTTATCCGTGCAGAAAGCAATGTTAAATTAAATCATCCGGAAGAAGCCATAGCCGATTACAACTATATTTTGAACGACTGGACGAGTATTTATACCGAGAAATCGCTTCTCAGCATGTCTAACATTTATCTGAGGCAAAAGAAGTATAACGAAGCGGTGGTTTTCCTGAAACATTTGGAGACCAATTCAGAATACAAGGCAGATTATTCCTTCGCCATCAATAACCTGCTGCTCTCCTACTCAGAAATGCAGATGCCGGACGAAGCGCTCAAATATGCAGCATTGGTACGCCTAAACGAAAAATCTTCCGAAGAAGATAAATACAAAAGCGGTTTGTATGCCGGTAAAGCTTACTTGTTAAAAGGCGATACCACTAATGCCGGCAAAGAATTTAATTATGTGGTAAACAATACCAAAACTGTTGCAGCCGCCGAAGCAAAATACAATGTGGCCAACCTGGAATACTTGCGCAGAAATTATAAAGCATCGCAAAAAACATGTTTTGAACTAATCAACAAGTTGGGAAATTATGATTATTGGGTAGCCAAAACTTTTATCCTGCTTGCAGATAACTACGTTGCATTAAAAGATATTTTCCAAGCCAAAAGCACTTTGCAAAGCGTAATCGGAAATTACAAAGGCAATGACGAGGTTTTGCCGGAAGCCAAAGCCAGGTTGGATAAACTGAATAACCAAACTACTAACACCAAGAAAGAGAACTAAGCAATGAAGTTAAAATATCTCCTCACCTTTTTATTGTTTGGCCTGATGCTTCATGCGGTTCCTGCATTTACCCAACAAAAACCCGTACAAAAAAAGAAAGTTCCGGCTAAAACTACATCTTACACTAAGAAAAGTACGGTAAAAACAGTATCAGCCAAAACCCCTGCGCCCGGCACCAAAAAAGGTACGGTAAAAACAGCATCGGCAGATACTACGAAAAAAGCAGGTAAAACCGTTGCTAAAAAACCAGGGCAGCAAAACAGTTTGAACGAAGAAATTGTGGTAACCAGTGCTTATAAACCGGTTTTGGCCGATGCGGTAAAAATACGCCGTAACCCAAACCTGGACGACAGGCAGGATTTTAAACCTGCCTTTTCCTACACCAATTTATTGGATAAACGCCTGGACAATAATACCGGAATCCGCCAATTGGAAGCGATGCAAATTCCAAAGTCTGCCGATGACACCTTGTATAACAACTATGCAAAAGCTGGTATCGGCAATTTAACCACAACATTTGGGGAACTGTACATCAATAATGGCCGCGACAAGGCTTTACAAGTTGGCGGTTATGCCAAACATTTTGCCCAGCAGGGAAGCCTGCCCAAACAAAACGCCGGTAGGCAGGAACTTGGGGTTTTTGCAAAAAGCGTTGGCGCAAACAACAGCGTGAGCGGCCGCATTAATTACACGCGCCGCAACAATTACTTTTATGGCTTCGACCAGGAAAACCCACCGGCAAACTTGTTCCCCGGAAAACAACATTTTAATACGATAGCAGGTGAAGCAGAAATAGCCAAAAACTTTAAGGACGTAGAAAATGACTTCGTTTATGCATTAAAAATCAGCGGGTACAGTTTCAACAATGCTTATCAGGCCAAAGAGAATAATATCATAGTTGATGTTTCCCTCAACCAAACCATTAAACAATTTTATGCCGGTTTAAACGCTTCGCTGGATGCAGGCAGCACCAAAGACAGTTTGTACAACGTAAGCAATAATATTTTGCGTGCCAACCCTTATTTGAAACTACAAGGTGAGAATTACAAGATTGATGTAGGCGTAAACCTTGTTTCTGAGTTTGGAAGTAAAAGTAGTTTGCGTTTATTTCCGGCAGCTAAGCTGGAATTTCAGGTGGTCCCGAAATATGTGCGGGTTTTTGCAGAAGCGCGTGGCGACATTGATAAAACCCTGCTTCGTAATTTATCGGAAACAAATCCTTTTCTCGATCAAAACATCGACATCAGAAATTCTATCGACCGTTTAACCATCAGTGCCGGTTTAAAAGGAACGATTGCACCGGGTTTAGGCTTTAAAGCTGCTTTTGTCCGCCAAAGTATAACCGGTATGCCGCTGTTTGTGAACAACTTTAATTTTAGCAAAGGACAAAATAAGTTTGCCGTGATTTACGATGGCGGAAAATCAACCATAACCGGTTTTAACGGCGACCTGGATTTTAAAGCTTCGGAAACGGTAGATCTGTTCGGCCGGTTCGAATACAGAAAGTATAAGCTTGCAACAGAAGCCGAAGCCTGGAACCTGCCCACTTCAAAACTGACTGCCGGAACAAATATCCATCTTAACAAAAAGATCACGATAAATGGGGCATTGCTGATTAGGGGAGAAACAAAAGACCGGGTCCCAACTTCTGCAACGGCTTTTCGCGTGGTCACGCTGCCTTCTTTTGCTGATTTGAACGGTGGGGTTGATTACAGGGTTTCCAAACGGTTTTCCATATTTGCCCAGGCCAATAATTTATTGAACAACAAGTACCAAACTTATCTTTACTATCCTGCAAACGGATTTAATATCTTTGGCGGCGTAAGTTTTGGTTTCTGATGATTTTGATGTTGTTGAATTTCCTCTTATTTTTAACCTGATGGATGTAGCGGCTTATATTAAAGAACTGCTTAACCGGGGACACTTTGTTTATGTGCCCGGTTTGGGCACTTTTTTAAAACGCAAATCTGCCGGGATATACAACCTGGAGCAGCAACTTTTTTATCCCCCTAAAAACAGTATTGATTTTGTTGCAGAAGAAAAACAGGACGACACACTGGAAAACTACATCAGCAGGCAAAAAAACATATCGCAGCAGGCAGCAGGATATTTTATAGATAAGTTTGTTGAGCAGCTGAAAAACAATCCCGGCACCAGGAATTTGCCGGTAAAAGAAGCATTGTTCCCTGAGGGGGATGTTACTTCGGAAGATCAGAAAACAATTGCTGCTTTTAACCAGGAAAATTTCGGGCTGCCGCCGGTTTCTTTAACAGCAATCAAAAAAACAGCCGACTTTGCAGAAAAAGAAGTTGTATCAAAGCAGGATTATATAGAAAATGCTTATCCAGAAGTTTCAAACGATATTTTGGAAGAAGAAATCAAACCTGAAAAAAGGAATATTTTTTGGGCAGCGGCTTTTTTACTGCTTGCCATTGGTATTTTAGGCTGCTATGCCTTGTACTTGTACCGCCCGGACCTGTACAACCGCTTTTTGCAGCAAAAACAATCAGTGGCAATTATCACACAAAAACCAATAATTGATACGGATAAACACGTTTTAGTTACCGAAACACAAAACATTAAAGATACCGCCAAGACTAAAATTTCGACAGATACAATTGCAGCGGCTTTGCCGCAAACAGTATCTCCGGTGGCAAAAGATACAGCAACCGTTGCAGCAGACCCGGACCTGGTAGAAAAATCACCGTATGAAATAATTGGCGCTGCTTTTAAGACGTTAAAAGGTGCAAAAATATTTTTAGGTCAGTTAAAAGCAAAAGGAATGCACCATGCTAAAATATTAAAGAATACGCATGGAAAGGCAACACTGATCACTTTTGGTTCATTTAAAGATAAAGAAACAGCAAAAGCCGGGTTAGCAAGGCTGCGTGCAAAAGATGTTCGTTCAGAAGCATACATACAACACTACAAAATTAAATGATGTTATTATTTTTACAGGCAACTACCGATACAGCCGCCCGTGCTGTTGACACTTTAAACAGGGCAGTACAAGCTGGTGCTGCCCAACCACACGAGCTTCGTTTTGGCGATCTATTGATTAAAGGAGGCTGGGTGATGGTTCCGATCGGGATTTTAGCTGTGTTAGGTCTGGTGATCTTTTTTGAACGCTTTTTTACCATCCGTAAAGCCGGGTTGAACGAAGCAGGTTTAATGTCGCAGGTAAAAGCAAATGTGAGCTCGGGCAAGTTGGATTCGGCCATTGCCATTTGCCGCAACAGCAACTCCCCATTGGGAAGAATGCTTCAAAAAGGATTGATGCGGATTGGCCGCCCGATAAAAGATATTGAAGGAGCCATCGAAAACACAGGGCGTTTGGAAGTTTCGCGTTTAGAGAAGAATATCGGTATTCTCGGCATCGTGGCCGGTATTGCACCGATGTTTGGTTTTTTGGGCACCATTGCCGGTGTGATCAAGATCTTTTATGACATTTCCCAAACAGACAATATCAGCATGGGTGTAATATCCGGTGGTTTATATGTGAAGATGGTTACTTCGGCAGCAGGATTATTAGTTGGTATTGTCGCTTTTGTTGGCTACAATATTTTACAAATGATGGTAGATAAAGTAATTTTGAAGTTGGAAACGGATTCGGTAGAGTTTATTGACCTGTTAGAAGAACCAAGCAAATGAATTTAAGAAAACGACATCTACGTGCCCATGCAGAAGTAAATACTTCGGCCATGAACGATATTATGTTCTTCTTGCTGCTGTTTTTCCTGATCGCTTCTACCGTAACCAATCCAAACGTGATCAAACTAATGCTGCCAAAATCATCCTCGGGGCAAGCGGTTTCCAAAAAAACCATTACGGTTTCCATCACCAAAGACCTTAAATATTATGTAGATAAAAAAGAAGTTCCGGTAGAAAACCTATCTGCAACGCTTCAATCCTACAAAAAATTAGCGACAGAATTAACCATTGTTTTATATGTGGATAAAACCGTGGCTATTCAGGATGTGGTTGAAGTAATGGATACTTCACAAAAACTGAACATTAAATTAGTGCTGGCAACAGAACCTAAATAAGAATGATACACCGGCAGGAAGAAAATAATTATCCGAAAGCTTTCCTTCTCACCGGGATTGTGCTGGGTTTGTTTTTACTACTGGCCTACTTCATTGTATTCTCGATGCCGCCAAAACAGCAAGAAGGCACGGGCGGTATTTTGGTGAATTATGGCACTACGGATGAAGGTATGGGAAAGGATTACATGAGTATGGAAGAACCTGCTGTTGCCGAAAGAGCCAATAAAAGCAAGCCTGACAAAGTAAAGCCTGAAGCACAGCCTACCGAAAAAGTGACTGCCGACAACAGCGATAAAAAAGTAGTTACCCAAACCACAGAAGATGCGCCCGAAGTTGCACCAAACAGTAAAAAGCCCAGCAATACGGTTGCCACAAAAACAGCTGTAAAAGAAGCAAAACCGCAAATAAACCAAAACGCTTTGTACAAAGGCAAAAAGAATGACGGCACAGGCGAAGGCGACGGAACGGGCAGTAAACCCGGTAACCAGGGAAAAGTGAACGGCAGTACCCTGACCAATAATTATAATGGTACCGGCTCCGGAAACGGCGGAACATTGCAAATGGAACAGCGCAGCTTCCTAACTAAACCCAGTGTGTCTGATGGTAACCACCGTGCCGGTAAAATTGTGGTTGATATTCGCGTTGATAAAAATGGCAATGTGGTTTACGCCCGTGCCGGTGCCCGTGGAACAACCATTAGTGATAGCGACCTGCTTCAAAAATGTGAAACAGCCGTACTCGGCGTAAAATTAAATGCCTCCGAAAATGCACCGGACACACAGGTTGGAACTGTTGTTTTTGTGTTCCAGGTGCAGTAGGGTTTAGCGGCCGGCGATTAGCTTTCGGTTATCGGCATTTCATTTTAATCAAATGCTTCTTTTACCAGCATAAAATTTGTATTAACATTGACATACTTTGCTTTTATTGGCAATAAGAACCGTAAACGTGCAACCCAATTAAAATGGATTATCAGCAAACGCTTGATTATTTGTACAGGCAACTGCCCATGTTTACCCGTGTTGGCGCTTCGGCTTTTAAAAAAGACCTGACCAATACTTTACTGCTTTGCGAAAAACTGGGCAACCCCCAGCACAGGTTTAAAAGTATTCATGTTGGCGGAACAAATGGCAAAGGTTCTACTTCGCACATGCTGGCGGCTGTTTTGCAAACCGCCGGATACAAAACCGGTTTATACACTTCACCTCACCTCAAAGATTTCCGGGAACGCATCCGTATTAATGGGGAAATGATCCCCGAAAAAGAAGTGGTTGATTTTGTTGCAGAACAACAGGGAAATATTAGCACTATTGAACCTTCTTTTTTTGAGCTGACGGTAGCGATGGCTTTTGCTTATTTTGCTGAGGAAAAAGTGGATATTGCTGTGGTAGAAGTTGGTTTGGGCGGAAGATTGGATTCGACGAACGTGATTAGCCCTCTCCTCTCCGTAATTACGAACATTGGCTGGGACCACATGAATTTGCTGGGCAATACTTTAACAGAAATTGCTTCGGAAAAGGCGGGCATTATCAAACGAAAAACCCCAATTATAATTGGAGAATATCAATCTGAAATTGCCCAGGTTTTTACAGAAAAAGCAAAGCAGGAAAATGCTCCGCTCCGTTTTGCCTCGGAAGAATGGGTGGTACAAAAAGTTGAAGATAAGGAACAACTTTCTGAATACTTGGAAGTGAGGGTGCAGCCATCCAACCAAACATCAGGATTTAACAATTCCATTTTAAAGCTTGACCTTACAGGTTCTTATCAGCTTAAAAATTTAAAAACGGTTTTATCTGGTTTAGATGAATTACGGCAACAACAATTTAACATTTCGGCCGATGCTGTTTTTAATGCCCTAAAACAAGTAAAAACCCTTACAGGCTTAAACGGAAGATGGCAAATCCTGAGCAGGCAACCTTTGATTATTTGTGATACCGGCCATAACCCGGAAGGCATGATGGAGGTATTAAAAAACATTGCGGCAACGCCTTACCGCAAATTGCACTTTATTTTAGGAATGGTGAATGATAAAGACAGCAGCAAAATCCTCCCTTTACTTCCTAAAGAAGCAACCTATTACTTTTGCAAACCCGATATTCCCCGCGGTTTACCTGCTGCAGATTTAAAACAGCAAGCCGAAAAATATCACTTAAAGGGCACTGATTTTTATAGTGTAAAAGAAGCATTGGCAGCAGCAAAAAACAAAGCCAAAAACAAAGATCTTATTTTTGCAGGCGGAAGTACTTTTGTGGTGGCAGAAATTGTTTAGCATTATTCTGCCCATTAACTTTAAGCGTTTTAATGCGTTAATAAGGAATTGCTTCCTGTCCGCTTTCTACCTTCAGTCGTAAATTTTTGATTTTTTATTTTGCATTGCTGATAAAAATCCTACTTTTGCAATCCCCAATCGGGATGTAGCGTAGCCCGGTATCGCGCCACATTTGGGATGTGGAGGCCGCAGGTTCGAATCCTGCCATCCCGACGATTAGCCAGCTAAATCTCGGCAAAACCCCTTAAATCGTATGATTTAAGGGGTTTTTTGTTTTATTCCACCCCAAGTCATTCAAGTAAAACCAAAGAAAATGAGACCTATTCGGTTACCCATTTGAATTTTCTACGTTTGGGTCACCAGAAGCATTGTAACGTATTGATAGTCAATATTTTGATTAGTTTATTTTGACTTGTTTTGATATCATTTGACAACTGTTTTGTACACAGGGCAGTGACCCTTTTTCATGGGCACATCAAAACCAGTCAAATCCATGCTTTTGTAAATTATTAATTGAATAGCTATGATTACGACAAACAACACCTTCGGCGTTGCTTTTTATCTTAAAAAGCAAAAGACCACCCAAGCAGGAAAATCACCGATCTATGCCCGTATTACTGTAAACGGCAAGCGTATTGAAATATCCGTCAAACGCTCCGTGGAGGAAAATAATTGGAATCCCGTTAAAGGAATTGCAAAGGGAAGCCGGGAAGAAATTATCAAACTGAATAAATACCTTGACCAATTCAAGGCTGGAATTATCGACAGTTACCAGCAACTATTATTGCAAAAGAAATTTATCACCGCAGAACTCTTAAAAGAGAAAGTTACCGGGGCCGATCAGGCCGAGTTTACGCTATGCAAGTTGATGGAATACCACAATACTGAGCAAGCACAGGTCTTAGAGCCAGGCACTATGAAAAATTATTATACGACGCAGAAGTATATTAAGGAGTTTGTCAAAGAACGGTTTAAGACCAGCGATAAATACTTATCGGAACTGAGCTACAAATTTATTATAGACCTCCTGGTCGGTAAAATCGGGCAGATGGTTGTTGGTAAAGCGCTGGCAGTGGTATTGCAGGTCGTCCTCATATTTTTCACAGACATAAAAATAAATTTTGATTAATTTTGATGCGATAGCTTGGTTGATCATATTGTTTATAGTGCTTGGTAACACTATAAATGTACTGATAATCAAGCTATTATAATATCCTGCAACTTTTAATGCCATTTTGACCCTTAATTCGCATTACTATCACAAATGTATTGTCGTTAATCTAAAGGATATAAAATCCAGTATTATATTTAAAAGCTCGACTTTATATTAATCAACAATTTATAACATTACTATGAATGGTAATTCATAAAAGGTAATCGTTCATAGGATTTTATAAGTTTCCCCCACTTGCAACCGTGTACATATATAACCCTTCATTATAAGCGGTTGTTGATTTTATAGCATCTAATCGTATTTGAAGATAAATCTGCTGCGCCTGGAGCACCTCGAAAGCTTTGGCTGTACCTAATTGTTGCCTTTGAAGGCTTTGCAGCAGCGCATCTTCCGCCATTTTTAAAGCCGAACCCGCCGCTTTTGATTGTTGATATGCATATTGGATCTGCAAGATAGCTTTCTGGGTTTCGTTAAAAGCCCTGTTTTTAAATTCATCCATCTTATTTTGCTGAAGGGCTATCCTGGCATCTTGCCTTTGCAGTTCGCCATGTTTAAGTAAGCGGCCAAGGGGAAGCGTCCAGACAACCGAGGCATTAAGCTGATAGGTATAATATAGCGGATACTTAAAGGCGCCAAATAATCCGTCGTCAGTCCCTATTGTAAGTTTAGGTAACATAAAACCATTGGCACTTATCTTACGGGTAATCTCGTAACTATCTAACTCGGCAATTTGGCTTTTATATTCAGGCCGGGAAGTATAGACATCAGCTTTTGTGGTGTAAGTTGGAGGATTTTCGGATGGTTGAATAAAAACAGTATCTGTACTGATTAACTGCGGATTTCCCGAAAGGTTTAGAAGCATTGCCAAACTGACCGCTTGTTTTTGCCATGTCTCTTTTTCTTTCAGCGCCTCTATACGGTAATGCACGGCATTACTTGCGGCAAGCAAATACTCAGACTGGTACTTCAATCCTGCGTCTACCTGTATTTTAACCTGTTGCTTGAGGGTATCGGCCTGCTGAGCCAGCTGGTTCAAAAATCCGAAGCTTACCTGGGCGGCCTGCATGTCATAATAAGTGGTAATGGCACTTAAAATTGCCTGGTTGCGTTCGGCCATACTTGCATAAGCACTTGCTTGTGTCAATTGCATAGCAGCAAGATATTCATACTGGCCCTTATTAAAATCTACTTCAGCTGAAAAGCCGAAGGAACTGTACAAAAAATTCTGGTTAAGTTTGGTTAATATAACTGCATCTGTGTTCATTGCGGCACCGTTAAGGTAGTGGGTGTTGAAACCTGCTCTTAAAGTGGGTAGCCACCACTCACCCGCCTTAACCTGGTCGGCATAGGCCTGCCTGTACCGCAACTCATATTCCTTAATAGTTAAATTATTCGCCCCTGCTAATTGTAAAACGGTTTCTGCATTTATAGGGATAAGGGTTTGGCCATAAGCTTCGCCAGTCAATGTTAATAGCAGCACGATACCGATATAGGTTAATCTTTTCATGGTAATTTATTGTGCTTTGCTGATCAATTTATCTTCCACCCGCGAACCGTCGCTGCAAAGCTCTCTTCCTTTAATAATTACCCTATCTGTTTTGCTTAGCGGTATGTCTTTAACCTGCGTGTAAACTGCGTCGTTCCGCCCGGTTTTAACAGGTATTTTTTTTACGATGTGGTGGTTCACCAGGTAAACAAATGATTTACCCCCCAATGTGCTGATAGCATCATTAGGGACTGCTAGCACGCTGCTTTGTTGGTCTTCTTTGAAGTTCACATTGGCATACATTCCCGGCCTGATCGTAAGGCTTTTGTTCGGCATATCAATTTCCACCTGCATGGTTTTACTGTCCATACTCAATCCATAGGATATACGCGAAACCTTTAAATCAAATTTCTTATCCGGCAATTCAGCGAAATTAACCGACACATTATTGTTTTTCCGTATAGTTTCTACATCGGTTTCGGGCACATCAACCATTAGACGGATCGGGTCAAGGTTTTGCAGATCAAAAAGCCCGGTGGCGGCCGCGCTATTAAGCCCATTTTGTATAACATCGCCTACGCTAACGTACCTTTTGGTAATGATACCGGCGAATGGGGCCCGGATCTGTAAAAACCCGATTTGTATGTTCAAGGCCTTGTAACTTGCGG